>Ga0302320_10000525_pt1 | contig 92241 bp, 80 predicted proteins | sample Bog_T0_3_FD_202130 | JGI IMG/M metagenome (GOLD analysis project Ga0302320, IMG submission 202130) | Peat permafrost microbial communities from Stordalen Mire near Abisko, Sweden - Bog_T0_3 | ecosystem: Environmental > Terrestrial > Soil > Wetlands > Peat | place: Sweden: Abisko, Stordalen Mire... | reverse complement strand
CATGGGCGAAGCGTAGCAGGGGAAAAGGGGATCATCGTGCCGATGAACCTGAAGAAGCAACAGTTTTTGATCGCCTCACCCTGACCTCGCCAGCATCCCCCTCAGATCTGGACTGCGTAACATCAGTATGTAAATCGGGCCTCTCTGAGTCTTCGATTCTGGCCGAAGCCGGTATGCGCCTGCCGGCGGCAGGTGCTAGCTTGATTCCTTCTGGTGCGTTCTTCTCTGAAAGACGTGAACTCATCCCCCAGACCCCTTGTAGTATGAAGGGGAGAGAGGGGCTAGCCTTTCGACCGCGGACTCTGGATTCTGGTCGCAGCTCGCGAAGCGCCCCAACTGCCGGAGAACTGCATGAATTCCACGCGGAAAGACTCGATCAACGGAAGTCGCCGCCTGACGCCGGTCAAGCTCGCGCTGGCAGCCACGTCTTCGCTACTGCTGGCTGTGGGACTCTCCGCTTGTGAAAACGTAGCCTCCTTTACCCAACCCAGCCTGGTGCGGGTGATTGACGCCTCCTACATTGCGCCGGCGATCAACATCCTGGTGGAAGGCACCCTGCTGGCGGGCAATATCGGGGAGGGATACATCTCGGCCTACGGCACCTTGCCCGCTTCTCCGCTGGCGGCGATCAAGGTGACGGCCGCCACCGGTGGCGCAACGCTCGTCAGTTCCAGCGCAACACTCAATCCCGGCGCGCAGCACTCGGTGTTTGTGACGGACAACGGCGCGGCGCCCACCAGTTACACGGTGACGGTGCTTGAAGACCAGAAGGTCCCCGCCGCGGCGCAGCACTCGGCCTTCCGGTTCATTAACGAAGCACCCCGGGTCGGCGCAGTGGATATCTACATGGTTCCCAGCGCATCGGCGACAAGCAGCGGCAAGCCGGGGACCGTCAGTCTGACCGACAGCATTCCGCTTTATACCGATCTGGCAGTTGGCGGCACGGCCGGTTACATCAGCTTCACTTCCCAGTCAGTCATCATGGTGATCGTGCCCACGGGACTGACCACGCCCCAATATGCCTCGACTCCACTCACCCTCATCGGGGGGGAAGTGCGCACGGTGATGATCATTGACAGTCAGTTGACCAGCAATCCTCCGGTTTCCGCGATCATTGCGAACGACGTCAATTAGCCTTCCCGTCAGAGTCCCTGGGCCCTGCGTCCCGCATCCCTTCGCCCATCACTTCTCACCGACTCCCCCCGCATTTATACTTTGTCCCCATGCACCCCATGCACGCGGTTGCGCAATCTACGATGACTTTTTTGGGCTTTCTTCACGATGCCGCGACCCTGACGGTTCTGCTGGCCTTTATCGGATACATGGCCACGTTTGCCAGCACACGCATGTTGGAGCGACGCCGCGACAAGCTGAAGCTGGTCAACAAACGCCTCAACCAGTTTTATGGGCCGCTGTATGTCGCATCGAAAGCGGGCGACATTGCCTATCGATCGCTGCTTCAGAAGCAAGGCAAGTCGCAGAGCTTTCCCATCACCGACGACGAAATGAAGGAGTGGACATTGTGGATGACCACCATCTTCATGCCGCTCAACGATGTTCGCGAGAAGATCATCATCGAGAAGGCCTACCTCATTATCGAAGAGCACATGCCGCAATGCCTGCTGGATTTCGTCACTCACGTAGTGGGCTACAAGGCGGTGCTACATAAGTGGGAAGAGGGCGACTACAGCGAGCGTCGCTCCACCATCGGCTGGCCGCCGGAGTTCGACGCGTATGTCAAGAAGTCGTATAACGCCTTGAAGGCCGAGCAGACGCGGCTGATCAATGACACCGCTTGGACCGGTTTCAGGCGCTGGTTGAGGCGGAAAAAGTAGGGGTCAGGGGTCAGAGATCAGGGGTCAGGGACTTGTTCTGGTTTTGGTTCTGATCTTCTTTTCGCGATAGGGATCCCCTACGCTTTAGCCGTGAGCCCCAAACTTTCGCAGAGCCGCAGTGTCGGTTCAGCTTGATTGGCCGTATAGAAATGCAGGCTGGGCGCTCCATTCTTGAGCAAGGTCTCGCACAAACGCGTCACGACATTCAAGCCGAAGTCCCGCAACCCCGTCTTGTCTTCCTGCAGATCTTCCAGACGGAGACGCAGCCAGCGCGGCATGTCTGCGCCGCAGTTATTGCAGAAACGGAGGGTATTCGCATAGCCCGTGATGGGCATGATCCCAGGAGTTACCGGCACGGTGATTTTCGCCCCTGCGCAGCGGTCCATGAAGTCGAAATAGGCATCGGCGTTATAGAAAAGCTGAGTGATGGCGCCATCCGCACCGGCCTCCACCTTGCGGCGGAAGTTCTCGAAGTCTGCGGCCGCGTTGGAGGCTTGCGGATGCATCTCGGGATAGGCTGCCACTTCAATTTGAAAAGCGTCTCCCTGCGTCTCGCGAATAAAGCTCACCAGTTCGTTGGCATAGTGGAACTCGCCCGGCGCTGAGGCGCTATAGGCAGTCGATGGCAGATCGCCGCGCAGAGCGACAATCCGCTTCACACCTGCATCTTTGTAGCGCTGCAACAGAGCCGCGATGTTGGCCCGCGTCGATCCGATGCAGGTCACATGCGGCGCGGTCTCCACGCCCGAATGACGAACCACAGTCATCAGCGTTTCGTAAGTCCCCTCTTGTCCCGAGCCGAGCGCACCATAGGTGATGGAGAAATAGTCTGGCGATGCTGCGGCGAGTTCCGCGATCACAGAAGGCAGTTTCGCTACGCCTTCCGGCGTGCGTGGGGGGAAAAGCTCAAAGGAGAAACCTTGCTTAGCTGTCATGTTCATCTCAGGGGTCAGGGAACAGTGGTCAGGGATCAGATTCCATTGTGCCGACTGAATCGCTTCGGCGAAAAACGGGCTGAACGGAAATGCAGGTCCTTCGACTCCGCTGCGCTCCGCTCAGGATGACAAATCTAAAGCGGGAGCAGTGGTAATGGGAGAGGAATTCGAGGGCAGGAAACAGAGTTCAGCAGCTTCGGTGCTCTGACGGCTGAACCCTGCTCCCTGATCCCTGTTCTTAGTACCTGTAGTTGTCAGCCTTGTAGGGGCCTTCTACCGGCACGCCGAGATAGTCGGCCTGCTTCTTGGTGAGGGTCGTCAGCTTCACGCCGATCTTCTCCAGGTGGAGGCGGGCAACTTCTTCGTCCAGATACTTGGGCAGCACGTAGACGCCGACCTTGTAGGTGTCGCGCTTAGCCCACAGATCGAGCTGCGCAAGGGTCTGGTTGGCGAAGCTGTTGCTCATGACGAAGCTCGGATGGCCGGTCGCGCAGCCGAGGTTAACGAGGCGTCCTTCGGCGAGGATGAAGATGCCATGGCCGTCGTCGAAGGTGTAGAAATCCACCTGCGGCTTGATGTTCAGTTTCTTCACACCGGAGAGGGTGTTGAGGCGGTCCATCTGGATCTCGTTGTCGAAGTGGCCGATGTTGCAGACGATGGCCTGATCCTTCATCTTGAGCATGTGCTCGAGAGTGATGATGTCCACGTTGCCGGTGGTGGTGACGTAAATGTCGCCACGGCCCAGCGTGTCTTCGATGGTGGTGACTTCATAGCCTTCCATCGCAGCCTGCAGGGCGTTGATGGGATCGATCTCGGTGATGATGCAGCGAGCGCCCATTCCACGCAGAGATTGCGCGCAGCCCTTGCCCACATCGCCATAACCGCAGATGACCGCGATTTTGCCCGCAACCATCACATCGGTGGCACGCTTGATGCCATCGGCCAGCGATTCGCGGCAGCCGTAAAGGTTGTCAAACTTCGACTTGGTGACCGAGTCGTTGACGTTGATGGCCGGGACCAGCAGCGTGCCCTGTTCCATCATCTTGTAGAGGCGATGAACGCCCGTGGTGGTCTCTTCCGAGACGCCGCGCCATTCCTTCACAACGCCGTGCCAGTAGGTCGGGTTCTCAGCATAGACCTTCTTCAAAAGGTCCTTGATCACCTGCTCTTCGTGGCTTTCGGCAGGACCGTCGACCCACTTGTCGCCATTTTCCAGCTCAAAACCTTTATGAATGAGCAGGGTCACGTCGCCGCCGTCGTCCACTACCAGCTCGGGGCCTTTGCCGCCCGGGAAGCTGAGTGCTTTGAAGGTGCAATCCCAATACTCTTCCAGAGTCTCGCCCTTCCAGGCAAATACAGGAACACCGGCGGCGGCGATGGCCGCAGCGGCATGGTCCTGGGTGCTGAAGATGTTGCAGCTCGCCCAGCGGACTTCCGCGCCCAGTTTCACCAGCGTCTCGATCAGCACGGCCGTCTGAATGGTCATGTGCAGGGAGCCGGTGATGCGCACTCCGGCCAAGGGCTTGCCCGCCGCATACTTGTTGCGGATGGAGACCAGGCCCGGCATTTCATGCTCGGCGATGTTGATTTCCTTGCGGCCCCAGTCGGCCAGGGACATGTCAGCGACCTTGAATTCGGCCGGTGCTACGGTTGAAGCTGCCACGGGAAAAACCTCCTCATATCGACGTATCGTGATATGTTGATATATAACAGAGAAATCATGATGCCGTCAATGCTCAAAACGCTGCGCGTCGTTGCCGACCCCAACCGGCTACGCATCCTGTTGCTCCTGCATGCCGAAGAGCTTTCCGTCGCTGAATTGCAAGAGATTCTCTCGATGGGGCAAAGCACCATCTCCACCCATCTGTCGCAACTGAAACATGCGGGGCTGGCGGAGGATCGGCGTACGGGCAAGAGTAGTCTTTACCGGCTGACCGCTGCCAGTAACGAAAGTCTGGTAGCCGGGTTGCTCAAGCAGGCGCGGACGGAGATTCCCGAGGCCGAAGCCGATCAGTCGGCGATGCGTTTAGCGCTCAAAAAGCGGCAGGACAAGATGCGCGGCTTTTTCGACGCCGTGGCCGGACGGCTGGGAAGGGACTACGTGCCGGGCCGCTCCTGGAAGGGGCTGGCCGAGGCGTTGCTGAGCCTGTTGCCGCCCATGGTGATCGCCGATATGGGCGCGGGCGAAGGCGCCTTTTCGTTGATGCTGGCGCAGCGAGCGACCCAGGTGATCGCCGTCGACACCTCCGAAAAAATGCTCGAAGTCGGCCGCGAACAGGCGGTGCGCGCCGGTGTCGCCAACATCGAGTTCCGCCAGGGGGATATGGAAGAGGTTCCGATTGAGGACGGGAAGGTCGATCTGGTCTTCTTTTCCCAGTCCCTGCACCACGCCCTGCACCCGGAGCGAGCGATGGTCGAGGCCTGGCGGATCTTGCGGCCCGGTGGCCGCATTGTGATACTCGACCTGCTGAAGCACCGCTTCGAGGAGGCCCGTGAACTCTACGCCGACGAATGGCTGGGCTTCAGCGAGGCGGAGATGGAAGCGATGCTGAGCAAGGCGAGCTTCCGCGATCTGCAGATCTCGGTGGTACACAAGGAACCTGAGACACCGCAGTTTCAGACCCTGCTGGCGGTGGGAAACAAATAGTAACCGGCCACCAAGCGCCAAGCACCTTGACCTTCAAGTAGAATCCCGACATGAAGGTCGTCATGGCAACCTCACGGGATTCGGCATTGGAGCTGGAAGAGTCACAGGAAGCCGCTCTTGCGCCGGAGATCCGGCAGGCTGCGATCTTGAAGGCGTTAGCCGACCCGCGGCGGTTTGAGTTGCTGGAGCGCATCGCAGCCGGGACCGCCCCACTCAGTTGCGCGGAGGCCAAAGAGTTCCTGGCTATCTCTCCGGCCACGCTCTCGCACCACATCAAGGAACTGGAAGCGGCCGGGTTGGTCCGTACTGAGCGGCAGGGGAAATACATTTTCCTCACCTTGCGCCAAGAGGTATGGGAAGCCTTTCAGCAGAGTTTGGCTGCGATAGGCTGTGTTCGCAAAAGCTCATGCTAGTACCGTGACCGCATAGATTTGCGCTTTCCCAGGTCCCAAAATCGGGGACCTAGGGCACCCATCCCGTATGGACGAAACTTCCAAATCCTGCATCTTTTAGAGCGAAACCAGAGTCCCTGCGGCCCGGGTGAATTTCTTGCTGGGTCGCCGCTCCGTGATGGTCGCGTCGACTTTGAACCGTTGCCTTCGGGACACACCAACTCTGGTTTCGCTGTAATTTTTGATTTTATTCTGCATCGATTCCATTCTTCGCCTAATCAATTCGATAGTCGTCGAAATGTGGAGAGTATGACATTTCGCATACGGAGAGATTTTCGTGAAGAACCTGGCAAGAAAAGTAGCGCTGGTTACCGGCGCATCCAAGGGCATTGGCGCCGCCATTGCCCGCGAATTGGCGGAAAGAGGCGCCGCTGTCGCCGTCAACTACTCGGGCAGCAAGGCTGCAGCCGAAAAGATTGTGAGTGAAATTGAAGCCGCAGGCGGCAAAGCGATCGCCCTGCAAGCGGATCTTTCCAACCCGACCAGCGCAGCGCCGCTCGCCAATGCGGTCGCCGATAAGCTGGGTCCCATCGATATTCTGGTCAACAATGCGGGCGTTTACGAGTTCAGCCCCCTCGAACAGATCACGCCGGAGCACTTCCACAAGCAATTCAATCTCAATGTGCTCGGACTTCTCATGATCACTCAGGCCGCGGTAACTCGGTTCAATCCGGCCGGAGGCAGCATCATCAACATCGGCTCGGTTGTGGGCAAGATGGCCCCACCCATGGGCGCGGTTTATAGCGCCACCAAGGGCGCGGTGGACACGATCACGGTTGCCTTGTCCAAGGAACTCGGCCCCAAAAAGATCCGTGTGAATGCACTGAACCCCGGACTGATTGAGACCGAAGGGACGCATGGGGCGGGAATCATGGGTTCCGAGTTTGAAGCCGGAGCGGCGAAGGCCACTCCCTTGGGGCGCATCGGGCAACCGCAGGATATTGCCACTGCAGCAGCTCTGCTGGCCTCCCAGGACTCAGGCTGGCTGACGGGGCAGACCATCTATGCCGCTGGCGGTTATACCGGCTGATGCGGGGCGGGCGCGCCCCTTTCGTTTGCTTCGAGAAACCTTCCCCAAAGATCGCCAAGGTGTCGTTTCTATCTTCGATAGCCGTGCTCAAAGTCGCGATTGAGATTTGTGGCTTCCCACCCTTGAATCAAAAGAACGATTCAAGGATGGGGGCATGGAAGCATTGTTTCCCCTCAGACCGAGAACCTATCCGCTCGTTCCGCCTCCAGAATTGCCCGTTTCCGCTCCACTCCCCAGCGATAGCCGGTGAGCGATCCTGACACTCCAACCACTCGATGGCAAGGCACAACCAGAGCGACCCGATTGGTGGCGCAGGCGCGGGCCACGGCGCGGGTCGACTTGGGATCGCCCATCTCGCGGGCCAGTTGGCTATAGCTTCTGGTCTCTCCACGAGGGATCTCTTGAAGCGCCTGCCAGACGCGTAGTTGAAATGCCGTTCCGCGAAGATCGAGTTTCAAGCGCGGTTCAACATCCGCGTTGCCGCTATTCGCCTGGACGATTGCCAGCGCAGCACCGACCCAACTGGCAAGGGATGGATCGCCGCGCAACTCCGCTGCGGGAAATTCTTCGCGCAGCGTAGCCTCTGCCTCGGCCTCGGTGCCCGCCAGCGAAAGCCAGCAGAGTCCGCGTTCCGTTGCTCCCACGATGATCCAACCAAAGGATGTCTGGGCAGAAGCGTACCCGATTCGTTCGCCGCGCCCTCCCTGGGCGAACCGACCCGGGGTCATGCCCAGCGCCGCGCCCTCATAGGCCCGGCTCGAAGAACCAAATCCTGCTTCGTAGACTGCGTTTGTCACAGAGCCTCCTTTTTTCAGGTTGATGCGCAGCGATGCGGCTCGCAATGCGCGCTGGTATCCAAGCGGGCTTGCGCCCATTTTCTGTTTGAAGAGCCGTTGCACCGTAAACGGGCTCAGTTTCAACAACTGGCCCAGTTCCGCCAGCGAAACCGCATGGTCCAGATTGGCTTCGAGGTGGGAGGCAATCGCCTTCACAGCGTCGGCTGGAGTGGTCTCGGGAGTGCACCGTTTGCATGGCCGGAACCCGGCCGTGCGCGCCTCGAATGCGGTAGCGAAAAATTTCACATTCGTTTTCGACGGACGCCTGCTGGAACAGTCTGGCCGGCAGAAGACGCCGGTCGTGGTCACGGCGTACAAAAAGGACGCATTGGCATCTCTGTGCAGGACCTGGAGCCAGGCAGCTTCCCTGTCCAGTTCCAGCTTGATTCCCTTGCCTTCATTCGTAGCGAGTTGTCGGTTTTCAATCACGGATACCATCATGGCCGATGGACGGGCCGGAGGGCTACCCGGTTCTTGCGCGCAATTCAAAACACCTCCACAATTCCCTTCCCTGCGTTTTTTTCTGACGCAGGCCACCCGAAGGAGTTGGCCCCACCGCAGGTGGGTTAAAATCGCGGTAGATTCCATGCGCATGCTGTATGCCATCCCGACCAAAGAGAAGCCGGAACTGAAGCGCTTCCATCATGGTCGGCCGGACCGTGGACGGCGGCCTTCCCGCTGAGTATTCTGTTCCCGTTGTCTGTTTCTTCCGAATTCACCGGCGGAACGGTTCACCTCAAAACCTGCAGACGACGGGCGTACCCAAGCGAAATCTTCTCCCTATCCGCCGTTGCGCGGAGAGAAAGGTCTTTCCCCGATGAACAGTTTCAACAGCCGGGCCACTCTCAAATCCGGCAATTCTTCTTACACCATCTATCGTTTGCCCGCCCTGCAGGCCAAAGGCTTTGACCTCAGCCGCCTGCCTTTCAGTTTGAAGATCCTGCTGGAGAATCTGCTGCGCCGCGAGGATGGAGTGAACGTGACCGCAAGCGAGATTGAGTTCCTCGCTCAGTGGGACGCCAAGGCCGAACCGAGCCGCGAGATTGCTTACATGCCCGCCCGCGTCCTCATGCAGGACTTCACCGGCGTTCCCGCCATCGTCGACCTGGCGGCGATGCGCGACGCCATCAAGAGTCTGGGCGGAGATCCCGAACGCGTGAACCCGCTTGCGCCTGCGGAACTGGTGATCGATCACTCGGTGCAGGTGGACGAGTTCGGCGCCGATGGCGCACTTGCGGCCAATACCTTGCTGGAGTTTCAAAGAAACCGTGAGCGCTATGCCTTTCTGAAGTGGGGCCAGACGGCCTTCCGCAATTTCTCGGCCGTGCCACCGGGCATGGGAATCTGCCATCAGGTCAACCTGGAGTATCTGGCGCGCGTGGTCTTCACTACGGAGATCAATGGCGAGAAGATCGCTTATCCCGACACGCTGGTCGGCACCGATTCCCACACCACCATGATCAACGGACTGGGCGTACTGGGCTGGGGCGTGGGTGGCATTGAAGCAGAAGCAGCCATGCTTGGGCAAGCCGTCTCCATGCTGGTGCCCCAGGTGGTCGGCTTCAAACTGACAGGCAAGCTGAAAGAAGGCGCCACCGCAACAGATCTGGTGTTGACCGTGACCCAGGCACTGCGCAAGTTGGGCGTTGTCGGCAAGTTCGTCGAGTTCTTCGGCCCCGGCGTCGCGGAGTTGGCCCTTGCCGATCGCGCCACCATCAGCAATATGGCTCCCGAATACGGAGCCACCTGCGGCATCTTCCCGGTTGACGCCGAGACGCTTCGCTACCTGCGCCTGACCGGTCGCAGCGAGGAGCAGATTGCGCTGGTCGAGGCATACTACAAGGAGCAAGGGCTCTTCCATACTGCTGATACCCCCGAGGCGATTTATACCCAGACGCTCGAACTCGATCTGGCCACCGTGGAGCCCAGCGTCGCCGGTCCCAAGCGGCCCCAAGATCGCGTTCTGCTGAAGGACACGGCGGGAAGCTTCGCGCAGCAATTGCCCGCTCTGCTTTCGCCCACGGCCAAGCCCCTCGGCACCCGCACCGCAGCGGCCTGGGATCGGACCACCGTCACCGACAGCGGTCTCGACGGAAGCCAGACCGTACACGTAACCACTACCGTGCAGGCCCGCTTTGGCATCGATCCCGACAAGTATCTCGATCATGGATCGGTGGTGATTGCCGCCATCACGAGTTGCACCAACACTAGCAACCCGTCAGTGATGATGGCCGCAGGAATCCTGGCCAAGAAAGCCGTCGAGAAGGGACTCACCGTTCCGCCATGGGTAAAGACTTCGCTCGCGCCCGGTTCGCGCGTGGTCACTGACTACTACACCAAGGCTGGCCTGCTTCCCTATCTGGACAAGCTGCGCTTCAACGTGGTCGGCTATGGCTGCACCACGTGTATTGGAAACTCCGGCCCGTTGCCGGCCGATGTTTCAAAGAGCATCGATGAGCACGGGCTCGTTGCCGTCAGCGTGCTCAGCGGCAACCGCAACTTTGAAGGCCGGGTCAACGTGGACGTCCGCGCCAATTATCTGATGAGCCCGCCGCTGGTGGTTGCTTACGCATTGGCCGGAAGAATCGGCCACAACTTCGAAACCGAAGCTCTGGGCACGGATCAAGCCGGCAAGCCGGTCTACTTGCGCGACATCTGGCCCACCCAGAAAGAAGTGGCGGAAGCCATCGAAAAGGGTGTTTCCAGCGAAGGCTTCCGCAAAGAATACGCCACCGTTAGCCTGGGCGACGCCAACTGGCAGGGGCTTCAGTTCCCTACCGGCGATGTGTACCAATGGGAGCCGGACTCGACGTACATTCGCAAGGCCCCTTACTTCGACGGCATCACGGCGACACCTGCTCCGGTCACCAACATTCTGGGGGCGCGTGTTCTCGCGGTTCTGGGCGACTCGGTCACCACCGATCACATCTCTCCCGCAGGCAACATCAAGGCCAACGGACCAGCCGGCAAATACCTGGCCGACCATGGCGTGAAGGCGTCGGAGTTCAATTCCTACGGATCGCGTCGGGGCAATCACGAAGTTATGGTGCGTGGCACTTTTGCCAACGTGCGTCTGCGCAACAAGCTGGCTCCCGGCACAGAAGGCGGGGTCACTCGCCTGCTGCCAGAGGGCGAGGGCATGTCCATCTTCGATGCCAGCGTAAAGTACGCAGAGCGCGGTGTTCCTCTCGTGATTCTGGCGGGCAAGGAATACGGCTCAGGAAGTTCGCGCGACTGGGCGGCCAAAGGACCGAAATTGCTGGGCGTTCGTGCCGTGATCGCCGAGAGCTTCGAACGCATTCACCGGTCGAATCTGGTTGGGATGGGCATTCTTCCCTTGCAGTTTGAACCCGGGCAGAATGTCGAGTCGCTGGGGCTCACCGGCGAAGAGGTCTACGACTTCGCTGCCCTGACAACGCTGCTGGCCGACCGGCTGAAATCTTCGACGACGATCACCGTTAAAGCGACTGCACCCGACGGCAAGGTGAAGGAATTCAGCGCCAAGGTCCGCATCGACACGCCGCAGGAGATCGAGTACTTCGAGCACGGCGGGATTCTGCAGTATGTGCTGAGACAGCTGGCTGCGAAGTGAACTTACCTCCCCGTTCCCCAAAGGCTTGGGACCGGGGGCACCCTCAGAGTGGATTGGAAGGGCCATCGAGACCGGGGTCGCCGGCTTGAAAAAACTCAACTTCCGCCCAGCAACCGAAAATACCGCTTCGCCCGCGCCACATCTTTCATGATCTGCGCCTTCAGGGCCTCGGGAGAGGGCCACTCGATCTCACCGCGAAGGCGGAAGAGGAACTCCTGCTCGATAGGCGTCTGTTCGTCCATGTCGATGGGCTCGAAGTTCAAAATGTAGGACTCGACGGCAAAAGAGGCCTCGCCGAAGGTGGGCCGATTGCCGATGTTGGTCACGGCTTCAAAGCTGTGACCTGCAATGTTCATGCGCGTCACGTAAACACCGAAGGCTGGCAGTTGTCCCTGGTACGCGGCCAGATTGACCGTGGGCACCAGCAAACGCGTGCCGATGCCACGTCCGCGAGCCTGCGTGGAAAGCACGGTAAAGGGACGGCCCAGCATCCAGCGGGCGCGGGTCAAGTCGCCGGCGGCCAGACGCTCGCGAATCGCGGAACTGGAGACTTCGAGCCCTCCGGCCAACCCACGGACGCGCACCGGTTCGTGGATGTGGACCGCAAAACCGTTCTCCGCGCCGAAGCTTTTGAGCTCCGCGATGCCCGCTTCCGCGCGGCGGCCAAAACGGAAGTTTTCCCCTTCGTGCAGGCCGCGGACAGACAGCCCCTTCACCAGGATTCCGCTGACAAATTCGCGGGCTGACAAGCCGGCCAGATCGGCATCGAAGGGCAGCACCATCACTGCGTCCAGGCCGGTATCCGCAAGCAAACGAATGCGTTCGTCGATGGGGGTCAGCAGGCGTGGAGCCTGCCCGGGACGCAAGAACTGCTCGGGATGCGGATCGAAGATGAGGGCCACGGCCTTTGCGCCGATTGCCCGTGCCTCCGCCACGACATTCGAGAGAATCGCGCGATGCCCCAGGTGCACTCCATCGAAGTTGCCAATGGAAAGGACGGTAGGGCCAAACCCTGCCGGGATCTCGGCAATCGAGCGATACACGGAGAGGGCAGCAGGATTCATGCAATGTCGACCATAGGTTATAGATTCTCCGGGGCTTCGTGCGGATTCGCCGGGCTCAGGTTTACTTCCACTGTCAGTCCGTCATGGGCCAGGCGAACGTTTGCAGGCAGAGCGGCATTGGTTTCTGCATGGGGCAGGTCATGCGCGATGTGCGTAAACCAAGTTTGCTGCGCGCCGATGCGCTCGGCCCAGACGAGCGCCTGTTTCACAGTGGTATGGCTGTAGTGCGGTTTGTGACGGAGGGCGGAGATGATCAGGTGATCCAGGCCGTGAAGCAGGTCAAAGCTGGCTTCGGGAATGTCGCTGACATCGGTCAGGTAGGCCACTTTGCCAAATCGAAAGCCGTCAATGTCCATTTCTCCGTGCTTGAGCGGAACACGCAGAAAATCGACGCCGAAGACGGGGTTGCGCGCGGTCAGCGGACACAGTTCGACCTTGGCGCGGTTGGGATAGGTGGCATCCGCTTTGAAGGTATAGTCGAAGATCCGCTCCAGTACTTGGACGGTCTCCTCGGAAGCGTAGAGCGGAATGGGCAGGCCGGATTCGCGGAAGGTCGTGAAGCTGAGCGGGCGCAGATCGTCCAGACCTAGAACGTGGTCGGCATGGTGATGCGTGTAAAAGACAGCGTCTACGCGGGTAAGTCCAGCGCGAAGGGCCTGTTCGCGGAAGTCCGGGCCGGTGTCGATCACCACCACACGCTCGCGACCGGCGCCCGTGGCGGAGGAAGCTTCGTTCCAGCGAATCAGAATCGACGGACGCAGCCTGCCGTCCTTTGGGTCGGTCGAAGTGCACACGGCGCATCGGCAACCCAGCGTGGGAACTCCCATCGAGGTTCCGGTGCCCAGAAATGTCAACTGACCTTGCATCTTCCTCTTGCGGGTTGAATTTAGAAGTTCTTGCGGGTGGTGGAAGGAATCTCCGTGCCCCATGCCTTTCACGCAGTTTGTGAAATGGGTGGGAAGCCACGAAAGCTACCCTACACAAACAACGAAAATGACTTTAGAGCGAAACGAAAAGTAATTCCTACGGATCACTGAGCTTGCTCTACCCCTGTTTTCGCCGCATCCATTGCGGATGAGAGAATGCAGAACGAGTTTGGTCCGGGCTTTTGGGCCTCCCACCCATTCAGCAGAAAATGCTGAATGGATGGGGCACGGAGCGTCTGCGAACCTGCAGAGGACTACCTCTTGCCAGGCGGCGGCGGAGCCGGGGGTTGCATGGCCTGAAGGCTGATCATGCTGGTCAGCTCCAGGAATGCCGTGCGCACCTCGAAGAGTGCTGTCTGCAGTGTCCGGTCTTCGGCTTCGCTGAGGTTGCCCTTGGTTCGCTCCGCCAGCACTCCCATCAGGTCGATAGTTGTGCGCGCTCCGAGGATGTCGACACGGGGACGTTGCCCCTCCTGTCCGCCTGCGCCCATCTGGATCATGGCAGAGACGTAGAGCTGCTGGACGAGGTGCTCGAAGCCAATGGCTGGTTGGGGGCCCATGGAGGGGTTCTGTGCCCGGATAATGTCTTCCAGGCGAAGGGAGGCGGCGTCGAAAGCAAGCTTCTGCTCCCGGCTCTCGTCAGCAGTGGGGCCAGGAGGCAGTTCCGGGAATTGCTCCTCGTCCGCCACCGCGATCGATTCGGCCTTCGTCTCGGCCTTGGGTTCTGAAACGACAAGGCGCGGTCCGCCTCCCGGTTCCGGAACGGGCGTTGGCGAGGCCTCTGACCGCTGAAGGTTTTCCTGCTCTTCTTCCTGCGCCTTGAATTTGCGGCGATCAATCACTTCGAACTTCGGGGTATCGCTCATGGCACCTGTATCCCATCGGCCGCGCACCAAAAATAGGTAGCGGCCAAAATCTGTTACGAAACTAGGTTGGTTGGCGCGGCCAGAATCCGGGCTGTTCCGGTGGTCGCCCCAACGGCGTAGGTGTAAGGTTGCGAGCGGAGTTCGGCTTCGGCGCGAACCACTCCCAAGGCAACGCAACGGGGACCTGCCACAAGGGGGAGTTCCACGGTGCTGGTAATCTGTCCGGCAGAGGCTTGCGCCCCGGCAGCATTTTCAAAGAATAATTCGGTCCCCGGTTCGGGAAGTGGTCCATCCAGCTCCAATTGCCGCAGATGGCGATGGACGTTGCCCCGGGAACGGATCCGCTCCACAATCTCCTGGCCTAGATAGCAGCCTTTGGTGAAGTGCAAGGCGCGCATCTGGTTGGTCTCCTGCGGCAAGTCGCGCTCCACCATGTCCACGCCATAGGTGGGAATGGCTTCCGCCACGCGCAGGGCTTCCAGCGAGGCGGTTCCCACCCCGCAGGCTCCTGCTGCAACTAGTGCCGACCACAGCGGGCCGAGGTGGGCTCTCTCTATCCACAGTTCATAGTGCGGGACCAATGCGCCATAGCTACGCAGGATCTGGAGGTTCTCGCCGTTCCAGGATGCCTCGACGATGGTCAGCGGGTTAGTTAGGCAGGGCAATCCAAGGTGGGCGAGAATCTCGTCGGCCTTCGGACCGGTCAGACCGACCGCGGTCAGTTCCGGGTGCGGGACCAGTTCCACATCGTCCATGATGATGAAGTGATCAAAGTGGGCCAGCAGCTTGTCCTGCTGGTCGGCGGCAATCTCCAGATGCAGGGTATCGGCTTCGGAGCCTGTGCCTTGACGCCAGACATAGAGTTCCCCCTGAATGCGCCCCTGGGCATTGAGGACCAGATTCCGGGCCCCGGTGTTTGCATCCAAGCCAGAGACGGAGTTCGTCACCATGCCATTCAGCCAGCGGAAACGATCTTCGCCGCGCACGGCAACTCGCCGCAGCCAGCCCAGATCGTGCACGGCCGCGCCGGAGGAGAGAGCCGACCATTCTTTCTGGGGCGCGTCCAACTGTGCGGGGGACAAGGCGCCGCGATAGGCCTTCAACCCGGCAGGCGCAGCAGTGGATGCGATCAGCTCTGTGAGCGGAGTCAGCGGGATGTTTGCGACAATTGCCGAATCAGTCATAAGGGAAATCCGGGAAAGAATGCCAGTTTTGGTGACGCAATTGCGCGTTAGGCCGCATCCTGATTATAGCCTTGGAAGAAACATTCGGTGCGTCCCTTGCCAAGCAGCCTTCCAAGTCGGAGGTTGGGAATCAGGACGGTCGACGCCGCGGGAGAAGACTTTGGGGGGAGAATTCATGAGCCAGAAATGCGGCAAGACGAGGATGTGGTTCGTGGGTGGTCTGGCGGTCCTGCTTTGCCTTGTTCTGGTAGGCAACGGTAGCTCGCAGCCGGCATCCTCGACCCCTAGCCCGGAAGCGGGAGAAAAGTCCAAGATCAGCCCGGAGCAGGCCAAGAAGCTCTTCAGCCTGGTGGACGAACTGTTGAAGTTCTCCTCGCAGGAGACGGGCCTGCCGATTCAGGGCGAAGTGAAACGCCAGATCACCAGCCGCACGGCAGTGGAAAGATATCTCAAAGAGAAGTTCGACGAAGATCAGGACGCCAAGCGCATGCAGAGCAGTGAGATTGTGCTCAAGAAGTTTGGACTTCTGGATCGCGACTTCGACCTGAAACCCTTCCTGCTGGCGTTGCTGAAGGAGCAGATCGAAGCCTATTACGACGCCAAGACCAAGAGCGTCTACATGCTCGATTGGGTGGGCATTGACGAGCAGGAGCCGGTTTTGGCGCATGAACTGACCCACGCCTTGCAGGATCAGCATGTCAACCTTGAGAAGTGGAATGAGCAGACCCCCAATGACATTGCTCAGACGTCAGCCGAAGACACCGACCATCTGACCAAGGACGAGATGGACAGCGCTCGCGAAGCCGTGGTCGAAGGACAGGCCACGGCCGTGATGATGGACCGCATCCTCAAGCCGAAGGGCATGAGTCTGATCAAGGATCCCGAAGTGATCGACGCCATGAAGCAGCAGATGAGCGGCGTGGGCGATTCCCCGATCCTGGCCCGCGCACCTCTGCTGCTGTCCGAGTCGCTGCTCTTCCCTTATCGCGAGGGCCTGAGCTTCACGCAGGATCTGTGGATGGACAAAGGCCAGACCATAGCTTTTGCCGGAACCCTCGATCGTCCGCCCTCGTCCACCTGGGAGATCATCAATCCGCGCGAATATGAACGTCGCCATGTCCCCTCGGTGCCGCTGCTTCCCAATATTCATCCCTTGGTGGACAAACTCTACAAGCCGTATGACATTGGTCAGGTGGGGCAACTGGATCTGCATATTCTGGCCGAGATCTTCGGGGGAGACGAAGCGGCGCGCAACTTTACCCCTGCTTGGGACGGCGGGATTTATTGGGCGGGCCAACTGCGGTCGGCGCAAAGTCCGGCGGAGCAGGCGAAGTTCTCATCCATCTCGTACTTCTATCTTTCGGCGTGGAAGAACGCGGCCTCCGCGCGTGCCTTTGCCAAGCTTTATGCCGATGACCTGGGGCGGAAATATTCGGGGCTGAAGATGGTTCCGGTTGTGGCAGAGAGCGCCAATGCTTCCGGGGACAGCGAGCAGGTATTCAGTTCGCACGAAGGCCCGGTGTTGATTACGACGCGGGGCAAACTGGTTTTTGTTTCCGAGAGCTTTGACCTGCCCCTGGCACGAAAGCTGTCGTCCATGGTGCTGGATGCGCAGGGTGGTGGAGCCTTGGAACAGACGCGCAATGTGTATCCTGCTTCGCCCGCCGATCCAGAGGCCGATTCTGGGGACCGGAATAGCTTGACCGCGCCTTTGACCCATCTCTTCGCGCAAAGTGGCGTGATGAAGTTCGCGGTGGATGCGGGGATGCACGCCAGGAAGTAGCCGACGCGATGCGGAGGACTCTCCGTTGGCGGAACAACGCTTCCCTTCCCAACAAACGAGGAGCGAAACGTCATGAGTAAGAAATGGTATGCGCGGCCAGTGCTGTTCGTAACGGATATCAATAAGTCCGTCGATTTTTACGTCAAGCAGCTCGGGTTCACGCAACCGTGGCGCTACGAAGAGGACGGGAAAGCTTGGGTTGCACAAGTCGACCGACTAGGTTGCGAGATCATTCTCTCCTCGCAATGGCCCGATAAAGTGGGCAAGGGCTTGATGTTCATCTCCCTCGATGGCGGCGTGCTGGATGCCTTGCGCGCGGAGTTGGTTGGGCGCGGCGTGGAGGTGAAAGACGGGAATTGGGGCTATCGCCTCATGGTCGTCGCGGACCCGGACGGAAACGAGCTCTACTTTCCGTATCCGAAGTCGGCTGACACCGACTCACACCCCAAACCAGACGCGGCCGACGACCCGCGACTGGCGCCGAACACGGAATAATGGGCTTTTTTTTGACGATTTTGGGGCGAGTATGTTTACTGTCCAGTTACCTAATTGAATTATGTAACTTATTCAATATAAGGACTTTATGTTTGATTTTCGGCCTGCAAAAAAGGGTAAATTCTTCGACCCCGGGTGGGGGTCTTCTTGGCGGGGTTCGGACCGGGAAGAGCCGTACGCATTCCTGTACTGATTGTGGCGCAGAAGCGCAAAATCGTCTGCAAAAACCTTTGGAGGAAACAGGCGCGGCTGCTGCAGGTTGGGCGCTCCAGTCAAGAATGACTGAAAAGCTGGTCCCTGGGGGGTTTATCAACAGTATCCAACAAAGCGGTCGTTGGATACCCCATATTTCGCTTCTGAGAGATGGGAGATCTCAATTCCCGACCGGTCGAATGTCCACGGAATCCCAGGTCTGAGAATCCAGACCTGGGGCACCCATTTTCTTCGATTGATCGAGATATGGGCCACCCGCCGACAGACAGCACAATCAAGCGAGGCTTGTGAACATTCCTTTGGCAAAAGGAATCGCAGTCGGTGCACAGATCGCATTCCGGTGAGACGTGATCGACATCACAGATTGGCGTCCATCGCCGGTCCGATACTTCGGCATCTTATACAGGAGATCTGCCGGTGAATAGTTTCCGCGTGCGTTTGTTCAGTCCCGCCCTGTTCGTCTTTCTCGCTTTGGCGATCGCCGCCCAACCTGCCATTGCCCAGCAGGATCAAGCCAAGCATATTCATCATCGGCTCATTCCAGCCGGGGATACATGCGCTACCTGTCACAAAGCGTTGTATGACCAGTGGAAAGCCAGCCCGCATAGCGCCAACGGTGTCGAATGCACCACGTGCCACGGAGAGACAACAGCACAGGACTTCGCGGGCACGCCGGCGTTAAGCACATGCGACACCTGTCACAGCGATCAGGTGGCGCAACTGAAGTCTGATGCATTCATGAAAGGCAAGACGTGTGTGAACTGTCATCAAGCACACACCTTCGTGGAGCACAAGAAGGCGGCCCCGGCAGGCAAGTGATAACAATTTCGGGGCGTGGCAATCTCGAACGGCTGGCCGGTGCATCCGCGCTCACTGCCTGGGGAACGTGTCATTGCACACCAAGGGAAGTTACGACCGGTTGCGTTGAAAGTTAGCCGGTCGTGCGGCGGGCGGCTCCGGTCTCAAGCAGCATTCGATTAAGTTGAGGGTGCCCCCGGTCCCTCGTTTCTGAGGACCGGGGATGGGGGTCGTTCACTTTCGGCAGGCCAAGTTGCTAACCTCTCTCGGGCTGTCCATCCCCATTCAATATCCAAACGCTGGTGCATACCCGCCTGATCCTCGAGTGAACGACGGAAGCTGAGGAACTGAAGGGCGCTAGTTGGCTGATAAGGGGAACTCGCCTAGCTTGCATCCCGAGGAAACTCACCTTGTGAATTCGACGGCGGCGAGATGTGGGTCGTACTTCCCCGGTCCCCAAAGGCGAGGGACCGGGGGCACCCTCAAGCTGTTTTGGAAGGACCGTCAAGGCCGGGGCCACCTGCCGATACAACTGCGTCAAGGGTGGGGCACCCACTTCACACTTCAATGGGTTAGAAAGGATGGGCCACCGTCACCCACCCATTTTGGTTTCGAGCGGTCATCGAGGCCGGGCACACGCGCCTCAGCCCCTCAACTCTGGATGTTCTGAAATACTCAAGATATTGCCGTCTGGATCTTTGAACCAGGCGACCTTTGCACCGGTCGGTGAAGTCCAGACGCCCAATTCATCCTGCTCCATTCCCGCGTAGCGCTCAAACTGGACCCCGGCCTGCCCCAGGTCTTTTACGACCGCGCTGATCTCCGGCACTTGCCAACCCAAAACAGTTCCCTGTGCCGGGGCAATCTTGTTTCCCATCCCGAGTCGAAGCATGATGCCATTTGCGTCAAAGACCAACGCGAACGGAGGCTCCTCCATCATCAGCCGCAGACCAAGTGTGTCTCGATAGAAAGCCAATGCACGGGATACGTCCACGATGGTGACGAATCCGACGATATTGAATTTTCCGAGTCCGGGTGTTTGTGACATGCCCCTATAGTGAGCTTCTTTATTGATTGTCGCAAGAGTGTTGTTACGTCATAATATATCTCTGTTGCGACAAGACGGCATTCTGACAGAATACGATCCGAAACGCGGAGTGGCCGTTGCGACGCTCGCCTGCGAGTACCCTTCCGGGTTCGAGGTGCCGGACCACGCGCACGGGTCGGATCAGTTGATCTATGCAATCAGCGGAGTCATGGAGGTGCTTTCCGGTCCAAGTGTATGGTTGATCCCCCCGCATTTTGCGCTGTGGATTCCAGCCAGAATCCGGCACAGGATTCGTATGCCGGGAGCTGTTTCGATGCGCACGCTCTATCTGCGAACCGGATTGGGGGCGAGACCGGAGCAGCACTGCGCCGTACTCCATGTGACTCCGCTGTTACGAGAACTTATCGTCGAAACGGTGCGCGTCAGTCAACTGCGTGCGCGCAACCGCTACGAGTGCGCGCTTCGCGATCTTCTGATTGCTCACATTCAGACGGCATCCCCGATACCCACTTTTGTGACGCTGCCCCGGGAGGCAAGAGCACTCGCAGTGGCCCAGGCGATCTTGCGGAATCCGGCTGAGTCGAAGACGATGGCGGCTCTCTGTGTGGATGCAGGTGTCAGTGTCAGGACAATCGAGAGGGTGTTTCGCGACGAGATCGGCATCAGCTTTGAATCGTGGCGAAGCCAGGTCCGGTTAACCAAAGCCGTGGAGTTGCTGGTTGCCGGACATTCGATCAAGGAAGTTGCCCACAAGGTTGGGTATTGTCAATCCAGTGCCTTTGTTGAAATGTTCCGCCGGGCATTTGGAACCACTCCAAAAGTATGGATATCTGCTTTGGAAAACCTTGGCCAATGATCCACCGAAACCCGCGCAAACAATTCCCTTGAACCTCAACGATCCGTGAAGCCACGAGTGTGATCTGTGCCAAAAAACGCAGTGAGGATGGGGCGCGCCGCATCTGTATTTACGATCCGGATCAATCTGCGGCTGGCTGCAGGAACGTTCTATTCCGCATCCTTGTTGACCAGGTACTCGTCCACCAGAATCGCGACCAGGACTGCGGTGGGGATGGAAACCATGGCCCCGATCACACCTTCGAGCGCGGCTCCGAGGAGCAGGGCAACGAAGATCGCCAGGCCGGGAAGGCCAACCCGATTGCGCATAATGCGGGGGGTGAGAAACGAATTCTCTACCTGCAGATAGATCACATAAAAAATCGCGATGCCCAGCGCGCGGCCCCAGGAGTCGATGGAGGCCACTAGCAGGGCCAGCGCGATGCTGGCCGCTGCGCCCAGCACGGGGATGATATTCAGGACTCCGGTGAGTACGCCGAGTGCATAGGCGTAGCGAACCCCGAGCGAGAGATAGACGATGGTGCTCAGCACTCCCAGAATGAGCATGAGACTGCCCTGACCGAGCAGCCACTTCCCCATGCGGATCTCGGCGAGACGCAGCGTGCGGTCGAGCCGGGTGCGGCTCTCAAGCGGGAAAAAGGAGAGAAACCAGCGGTAGGCGTGGTCCCCTTCGGTGATGAAATAGATGGTCAGAACCAAGCCGGTGATTACCGTGAAAAGTCCGCTGGCCCAGTTGGTGATGGAGAAGAGCAGATGGGTCGCCGCTTGACTCACCAGATCCTGCAGCTTGCTGAGGTTGTCGGGGGAGTTCAACTGGTCGGCGAAGGGGACGTGCTTGAGTTTGTCCAGAATGGCGGGGAGGCGGGTAGGCATCTCCCTGGCGAATTCGTGCATGTCGCGAATCACCGGGGGCAATGCGAGAAATCCGAAGGCCAGGATGGATCCTAATGCCGCCAGCAGCAGGACAAAAACGGCGCTGTTCTTGAACGGCTGCCAATTGCCGATGCGAAAAAGAGTAATGGATTGGACCAGCGGGGTGAGGACAACGGCAAAGAGTCCGCAAACATAAAGGAGCACCAGGAAATCGCGGACCAGCCAGGCCAGATAACAGGCCAGGGCGAGGATGAACGCAAAGAGGATGTCGCTGCGCAGGGTGCGGGTTTTTTCAGCGGGCTCGTTCATGGGGGCTTTCTATCCTGCTGCTGGGTGCATTCGTTGCCGGATGTTGTCGAAGAGGAACTGCAGGGCCCGATGAGTTCATGTCGACCGTCTCAAGAATCACCGATTGGAACAAAGCTGAGAGAGCATTTGTGATCACGACAGCGAATTGGAGTCGTGCTTTCCCATGTCCCAAATCGGGACATGGGGCAACCATTCCTTATGCGTGATGCTTTCAATTCACTCGGTCACCCTATTAGCGGTCGTCACCGCCGAGAAGAGAGCCGACGATGCCGCCGAGAATGGCGCCACCGGCCATGCCTCCGACGTTGCCCTGCCGACTCTCGCCTTGGGGCAGATATTCCGCGATTTGATGCGCCAGGCGCGAGATGGGGAGCGTCTGCAGCCACACGGTGCCGGGTCCGGTCAGCTCGGCGAGGAAGATGCCGTCGCCGCCGAAGATCATGTTCTTGATGCCGGGAACCATGGTGATCTGGAAGCCGACAGAGGTTTGGAATGCGCCGACGTGGCCGGGGTGCACGCGGAGTAACTCACCGGGGGCCAGGGTCTTCTGCACCAGTTCGCCGCTCAGTTCGAGCCACGCGGTGCCGAGGCCGCCCACTTTCTGCAGAATGAAGCCATTGCCGCCAAAGATGCCTGCACCGAGGGACTGCTGAAATCCGATGCCGATTGTGACTTGGGGTGTGGCGCAGAGAAAGCCGTGACGATGCACCATGTATTCGGGACCCTGGCCGAGCTGCACCGGGACGATGTGGCCGGGGACCTTGGAGGCAAAAGAGACTTCGCCGGGATACTGGGTGGCGCGGTATTCGGTCATGAAGAGGCTTCCCCCGCCCGCGACGCGCTTGAGGATTCCGAACAGGCCCCCGCCTCCGCCCATCTGGGTGTGGGTGGTCATCTGGATCGATGCGGTCATCCAGGAAAGTTCGCCGCTCTCGGAGAAGACGCTCTCGTTGGGATCGAGTAGAACATCGAGCACGGGCATGACGGTGCCCTGAATCCGTGTCTGCATTGCTGCCTCCTGTGTTGCTGACAGTGTACCCGGCTGGAGCCCCTAGGGGATCCAATGCCGCTTTTCATCGTTCATTGAAAGATACGCAACTGGGAAGGGTGGCGTTCTCAGCAATCCTAAGTGGAGCCGAGCGCCGGAATTTGCTTGGGGAGGTGAGCCTTGGTCCGGCTTCCCTCATGATGCCTGGGTGCCCAAGGTCTCGATTTTGAGACATGGGAGATCTGAAACGCTAACAGATCGGTTTCTCCTTTCAGATATTGATCCCGTCGCTGCAGCTTTGACTCTCCGTTCTCCGAATAAATGGGTCAAACTGCCTCATTCCCAGGTCTCAAAATCGAGACCTGGGGCACCCGTTCTTCCTTGTCAGCAGCCAACCTTTTCGGCCAACTCGATCAGTCTTTGCCGCGCCATTTCTCCGATGGCGGATTGAGAGAAGCGCTGCCGCAGCAACTCCGCCCAGATTCTTGCCCTTTCGAGTGAGCCGGCACGGTCTTCAAACACGGCGCGCAGGTGCGCGGCGGCATCGACCACGTCCGGCTCCGCCCAGCGCATTTGATCGGAGAAAGGGTAGTTCTGGAAATGCTCCGTCAGGGTGGGGCTGGTCAGTTCAAACTTCACCAGATGGTGATGGCGCGGATCCAGATAATCCAGGGGGCCGGAATAGCCCGTTGCCACCACCGGGATACCGCGAGCGGCGGCATCGAAGAGGGGATAGCACCAGCCCTCTCCGCGATGCAGCGAGGCATAGCAGTCGGCTCGCTGCATCAGCGCGGTAATCCGTTCGTCCGGCCAAAGGCCATCGCAGATGCGAATGCGCTGCTCGGCGGCCTTGCTGTTGCTTGCTCCGGCACGCTCGATGGCTTCGGCAATCTGCACGCAGGCGACGTGATAGTGAACCATTTGAAAGCCCGTCTTGATGACCAGCAGAGCGTCGGGATCATTCGGAAAGGCGCGCAGGAAAGCTTCAATGAGGCCGGGGAGGTTTTTTCGCTCCTGCCATGTCGCCACACTCAGAACGACGAAATCCGTATCCTTCAAGGCCAATCCCTCGGCGAGGGTCTGGCGCTCGGCGGGTGCGGCGTACTTCAGGTGGACCGGGTGGGGGAGCACGAAGACCGGAGTCTTGATCTGGGCGCGAAAGGTCTCGGCGTTGTAACTGGAGGGGACCCACACTTCCAACACTTCGTTGAGGGATTCGACGTACGAGGGCGGGAGATGATCCGTCTCCCAGGCGGTGAGGACGATCAGGTGGGAGTAAACCTCGTGCAGGCCGGGTACGCTGATCGGCTCCACATGCGCAATGCCCAACTGGGCATCGAGGGGGGTGTTCAGCAGGGATTCCACCAGGGGGTCGACGACGGAGCGGCTGGGAGTGGCGCTGCGGTTCAATACCGTCATCGGGATGCCCGCGCCATGCAAGGCGTGGATATAAGAACGGGCGGCCGTTCCGAAGCCGGTGGCCAGATAGATGTAGCCGCCAAAGGCTATGCGTGGAACGGGTCTGCTCAAGATCTTCCCCCACGACCGCGCGGGATTTGCTGTGCCGATCGGTCCTCTTCAACATAGAGCACTGCGGCGGTGGACATCAAAAAAGCGGCCTCGTTGCCGGAGGCCGCAGGTGGTTTGAGTTTTTAACTTCTTCTCGCAGAAATCTTCGAGAGACGCGGAGCATCGGCGCCGTCCCTACGGGACTCCGGACAAATTGTTGGTTTCGCTCACCCGCGTTGAAACGCGGGGCTAACAAACACTGCGCCTACGGCGCGGGTGCCAAAGGTGGCGCTGGCACCCGCGCTTCCCTTGGCAAGAAGTTGGCTCTGGCAATGCGCCCCCCTTGGCAAGAAGGTGGAGTTGGCAATGCGCTTCCTTTGGCAAGAAGGTGGAGTTGGCAATGCGCTTCCTTTGGCAAGAAGGTTGACCAGGTCCCTTTGAGAGGCCAACCTTCGTAAAGCCTCCGGCTTTTCCGGAAGATATTTACTCTTGACTTCGTGTCTTACTCGATCACTTTCAGCGAGGTTTCCGCAGTGGCCAGCGAACTGCCGCCGACCCAGATCTTGTAGGTGGTGGGCTCGACGGTGCGCTTGATCTCGGCGTTGTAGAAGTTCAGCTCGTCAAAGCCGAGCGGGAACTCGAGGTGCTTCTGCTCGCCGGGCTGCAGCGTGACGCGAGCAAAGCCCTTCAATTCGCGAACCGGTTGCTCCACCGAGGCGGCTGTGTTGCGCAGATAGAGCTGCACAACTTCGGTTCCGGCGACGCTGCCGGTGTTGCGTACGTCCACTCCGACGGTGGCAACGGGTCTGCGGCTGGCCAGCACTTCGCCTACCGGGACTTCGGAGCGGGTGATGGTGGGCTGGGAGTAGCCGAAGCGGGTATAGCTCAGTCCCCAGCCGAAGGGGTAGAGGGCGGAGTTTTCTTCGTCCATGTAGCGGGACATGAACTTCTCGCCGGGAACCGTGGGCAGGTGGCTCAAGTCGCCGCTGGCGGGGCGGCCGGTGGGAAGTTGCGCATAGTAGAGCGGCTCCTGACCGACAGCCCTGGGTAGGCTGGCAGGCAGTTTGCCGGAGGGGTTCACGTCGCCAAAGAGGGCATCGGCGACGGCATGTCCGGCTTCGACGCCGGGGCTCCACGCGTACAGGATGGCCGGCACATGGCCGGCGGCCCACTTTAGTTCCAGGGGGCGGGTGGCCAGCACGACGAGGATGACGGGCTTGCCGGTGGCGACAACGGCCTCCAGAAGCTGTTCCTGAGCTCCGGTGAAGCCTAGAGTGGTGCGGCTCGATGCCTCGCCTTCCATCCAGTTGGTGCTTTCGCCCAGGGCGAGGATGGCCACATCGGCCTGCTTGGCGGTTGCCACGGCCTCGGCGATGGTCTTGGCGTCATCGGGGATGGGAGCGTCGGTGATGGAGGCCAGCGGTCCATTGAAGTTGACCCGCTTGAGGACGTTGGCGTCTTCGCCGCTGAGCAGATCGCAACCCTGCGCGTAGAGGAGCTTGTCTCCGAGGCGTTCAGATAAAGCCGTCTTGAAAGTGACAGCCAGTTTGGGATCGCCCATCACCGCCCAGGCACCGAGGATGTCGCGCTGGTTGTCGGCCATGGGGCCGATCAGTGCCACCTTCCTGGCTTTTGACCCCATCGGCAGCAGGGCTCCGACGCCCTCGACCGGCTCGTTTTTGAGCAGGACGAAGGTCTCGCCGGCGATCTTGCGGGCTACGGCGCGGCGCTCTGGAGTGGCCTCATAGGCTGGGCCCTGGGTGGTGTAGGGGTGGTCGAAGAGTCCCAACGCGAACTTCACGCGGAGAATGCGTCGGGTCGCTTCATCCACGACGGATTCGGGGATCTTGCCGGATCGCACTTGATCTGCGAGGACGGTCCCATAGAGATTGCCTTCCATATCCATGTCCACGCCGGCTTCGAGGGCCTTGCGAGCGACCGTGGGACCATCGCCGATGGAGTGATTTTTCAGTTCCGCCACGGCACCCCAGTCGGAGACCACGAAACCGTCAAAGCCCCACTCCTTGCGCAGGATCTTGGTCAGGATGAAGGGGTTGGCGGTAGCGGGAACGCCGTTAATGGAGTTGAAGGAACTCATCAGCGTGGCCGCTCCGGCTTCGACCGCGGCGCGGTAGGGTTCCAAATACACTTGGCGCAGCGTGCCTTCGCCCATGTCTACGGCGTTATAGTCGCGCCCGGCGATTGCCCCGCCATAGGCGGCGAAATGCTTCACGCTCACGGCGACCGAGTCCGATTTGGAAAGGTCGTCCTGCTGGTAGCCCTTGACCCAGGCGCGGGCCATCGCCGAACCCAGGTAGGGGTCTTCACCGCTGGACTCGATGATGCGTCCCCAGCGGGGGTCGCGGGCGATATCCACCATGGGGGAGAAGACCCAGGAGACGCCGTCGGCGCGGGCTTCTACGGCACCCATGCGAGCCACGGTGGCCGCCGCTTCGGTGTCCCAACTGGCCGCCAGCGCGAGAGGCGTGGGGAAGGTGGTGCGGTGGCCGTGAATCACATCCTGGCCGAAGATGATCGGGATGTGCAGGCGGGATTTCTCCATCGCGATGTGCTGGTAATGGTTGGTCGCCTCGGCACCCACCACGTTGAGCATCGACCCCAACTGACCCTTGGCTGTCAATTCGTCATAGCGAAGATTCGAGGCTCCAGGGCCGGTGGCGTAGCCAGCGGAGAATTGCACCAGTTGGCCGATCTTCTCGTCGAGGGTCATTTTTTTGAGCAGCGACTCGACGCGGGCATTGAGTTCCTTGGAAGCCAGTTGAGGGTTGGGGTCGGCCCCACCCTGCGCCGCGGCCAGACAGCCGGCGGCGAAAATCGGGAGTAGGAGGAATGTCGTCTTGAGGGAGCGGTAGGTAGAGGTTTTCATGGCCTCGCAATCATAAACCGTTTGCGGATGCCTCGTCATCGCATTTCGCCGTCTTGTCTTCCGAGAAGGATCTTGAACGCAATCGATTGTCTTTTGAAGCGACAGCGGGATGGGATTGCCCTTCCCGGCTCAGGAAGCCGGTGCGCAGATCCGGTGCGCAGCGTTGCCAAACCGGCTTCTTCCGCGCGGATATTCATTTCCCTTCGGGTTGCCGATGCTCTACTCTTGGCAAGGACCCTATGACCGGCATCCTTCGCCTACTACGGAAGACCATTTGGCTCGCGCTCGATCATGACGTGCTGAATAGCGCGAAGGCGTCGGCCTATTCCGGGATGCTGATGCTGTTCCCTGGGTTGCTGGTGATCACTACCTTGTTGGCACAAGTGCCGGAGGGGCCTACGCTGGTGGGTGAGATTCGCTCTTTTTTTGAGCAGTTTCTTCCCGCCGACACGATGGACATGCTGCAAGGCGCTGTTCTGTCCCGTAGCGTCCACTCCACGCAGGTGATTATCTCCGCCACCGCCCTGGGAATCTTTGCCGGCCTGGGGCTGACCCTCTCGCTGATGGAGGGATTTCGTCGCGCGTATCGTCTTCCCCGGGAGGGATGGGGCTTCTGGCGAAGGCGACTTCGCGCCCTCCTGCTGGTACCCATCGTTCTGGCGCCTTTGTCCCTGGCCACGATGGTGATTGTCTTCGGCCACCAGATCGAATTGTGGATGATTGGCCGCTCCGGCCATGAGTTGCGGCACATCGTTCTGGTGATTTGGCGACTGGTTCGTTGGGCGGTGGCGTTCACCACGAGCGTCACTGTTTTGGGCGCCCTCTATCACTTTGGGACCAAGCGAACGGAGCATTGGCTGCTGGTTGCCCCGGGCGCAGTGGCGGCGACGCTGCTCTGGTTTCCGACCACCCTGGCCTTTGGCTGGTATGTGACGCGGGTAGCGGACTACTCCATGTTCTACGGATCGTTCGGCGCCGGGATCGCAACTTTGGTCTGGCTTTATCTGACGTCGTTCAGTTGCTTACTCGGCGCGGAGTTGAACGGGGTCCTTTTTCGGGAGCGCCTGGAGAAGTCGGGAGAAGGGACGTTTCCTTCTGAGATCAGCCCTGACGCCAAGTCTTTTAGTCTGTGACAGGACGCACCGACGACGACCTACATCAAAGTGCAAGATGTATGCGGGGGTTTGTGCTCCTAGCCCTCCTGTACAATGAATCGGACCCTGTTCGCTTCGGAGTTGCCGGGCTTTTGGGGCAAACTACAACCCTCACACCCTCACATCTGAGCTGAACCCTCATTGGAGTAATCTGAATGTTCGCGATTTCCAGCCTGACCGATACCCCATCTCAACGCCGTGCCAAGATCGTCGCTACCCTGGGCCCGTCGTCCAATACCGAGTCTTCTTTCCGGAATCTGGTCCGGGCTGGTCTCGATGTAGTCCGCCTCAACTTCTCGCATGGCACCCACGAAGAAAAGCTGGCGCTGATCCAGATGGTTCGCAAGGTGAGCCGTGAAGAGCACAAGCCACTTTGCATCCTGGGCGATCTGCAGGGACCGAAGATCCGCACCAACAAGCTGGTGGACGGCAAGCCCGTGCTGCTCGTCGAAGGCGAAAAGCTGACCATTACGCCCCGCGAGATTTTGGGCACCAAGTCGATTGTCGGCACCACCTTCAAGACGCTGGCTGAGAACGTGGAACAGGGCTCGCGCATTCTGCTCTCCGACGGCCTCATTGAACTACGCGTCCATGAAGTATTGGGCGAAGACGTGGTTTGCGAGATCATCAATGGCGGCTACCTGGGCGAGAAGAAGGGCATCAATCTTCCCGGCATCCCGGTTCGCGTGCCTTCCCTCACGGAAAAAGACGCCGAGGATCTGGAGTTTGCGCTGAAGAACGGCGTGGATGCGATCGCCGTCTCGTTCGTGCGTACTGCCGAAGATGTTCGCCTGGTCCGCAATCGCGTGACCGCATTGGGCGCAGAAACCTGGATCATCGCCAAGCTGGAAAAGCCGCAGGCGATTGAGCATCTGGACAGCATTCTGGAAGCCGCCGACGGAGTGATGGTGGCCCGTGGCGATCTTGGCGTGGAAGTTCCGCCGGAGAAGGTTCCTGCCATTCAGAAGCTCATCATCCGCCGTGCAGGCGAGTACCGCAAGCCGGTCATCACTGCCACGCAGATGCTGGAGTCGATGATCGAGAATCCGCGGCCGACCCGCGCCGAAGCCTCCGACGTGGCGAATGCCGTTTACGACGGCACCGACGCGGTCATGCTCTCCGGTGAATCGGCCATGGGCAAGTATCCCGTGGAAGCCGTGGCCATGATGGCCCGCATCGTTGCCGAAGCCGAGCGCCACATCAAGGAAGAGAACTTCCAGACACAGCGCCGCCGCAGCAGCCGCCACCACCTTTCCATCGCCGAGACCATCTGCGAAGCAACGGCACATGCCGCCGACGATCTGGACTTGCGCGGCATCGCGTTGTTCACGGAGTCGGGATCGACGGCTCGCCAGCTTTCGAAGTATCACCCCATGTCGCCGATCTTTGCGCTGAGCCCGGTCGAGGTCACCATCAACCGACTCAACCTGCTGTGGGGAACGACGCCCATCCGCTGCCCCAAGGTCAACTCCACCGAAGCCCTGGTGGACGTGGCTGAGAGCCTTCTGGAACAGGCCGGACACGTTCGCACCCGCGAAGTGATCGCCATTGTTGCCGGTACGCGCACCAAGTCGGGTTCGACCAACTTCCTTCGTCTGCACGTCATCGGCGAGCACAACCTGGAAGGCGTTCGCTTCTTCACCACGCACGAAGATGAAGTGGTGTTGGCGGCTTCTTCGGAAGCGGTGCCGGCTGTTGTCGCACCTGTGGTTGAGGCCCCCAAGACCAAGCGCGCCGTGGTGAAGGTCACCCCGGTGAAACCTGTTAAGCCTGCCAAGGTTGTCAAGGCGGTAAAAGTGACGAAACCGGTCAAGGTCGTGAAGGCCGCGAAGGCCACTAAGACCACCAAGACGCCAGCCAAGCGGTAGTCGGCTTCCCGCTTCACGCAAGAACGCCCCTCCTTCGGGAGGGGCGTTCTTGCGTGTGCTGATCGACAGGCGGGTGGTCCCGGCCCCTTGACAGCGAGAGATCGGGGGCATTCTCCAGGCTATCGCGCAGAGGATCGTAGACAGGCTCGTAGATCTGGAGCAGTTTCGCAATCCGTGTAGACCGGAATTTCATTGGCTTCCCACCCATTCCGCAGAATACGCGGAATGGATGGGGCACCGAAGTCTGCAGTAAAAGCAAAAATTCTCTGAGGGATCTCAGGTCGAAGAACATAGCCGATTTACTTCTCTTTTAGTATCATGAAGTGCGATGGACATCGACCGTTGGGACAATTTTTTCCTTATGGTAGGAGGCGGGGCGGCAGCTCTCGCGGGCTTGGTGTTTATCGCCATGTCGATCAATCTTTCGATTATCACTCGGGATGCGACCCATAAAAATCGAGCTATCGCGACGTTGACGGGCTTCACTGCCGTCTTCATGATCTGCGCATTCGGCCTCATTGGAAATCAAAACTATCGATGGATAGGAGTTGAGTGGCTGGTCATTTCGCTCGTTCCGACGATTACTTATATTCGCGTCTACATACGGGCCACAAAGTTGGGCAGAAGCTCGGTGGGGCTCAGCATCGGGCGCTTCATGGTGGGCACAGCTTGTTACTTAGCCCAGATAATCGGTTCTATCTTACTTATCTCAGGATATGTTGCCGGACTTTATGTGGCTTCCGTAGCGATGGTGCTCTCCTTCGCATTTTTTATTTCAGCGGCGTGGCTGCTCATCACCAGCATTCCGGAAAATCAGGCTTAAACATCTGCCAATGATCCAAGAGTTATGCCCAATGAGGCGTCAGGTTCGGGGGTATGTCTGGGCGAGGGACCGAGAGCACCTTCAACTTGATGAAATGCTGCATGAGATCAGGGCCACCCGCCAAGCACCCCCGGGCAATCGCAATTGAACCATTGAAGGGTACGGGCTTCAGCCCCTACATTGCAGCAATGCCGAAAATGGGCTTCAGCCCCCGAGGGATACGGTTGAAGAAGGCAGACTTGTGCGAGTTCCGTCCCTCAGGGGCTAAAGCCCCGCCGATTTTGGCTGCATATGTACGGGCTGAAGCCCGTACCCTTCCTACCTTTTCGCGTTTTTCAGAGAATGATCCAAATGCGATTGCCCTGCCAAGCACCCCGTGCCCCCTCCGAAGAACAGTGGTATCGTTCCATCACGCCAAAAACTAAACCGAAGAAGTGGCTGAGGCGAGTCCTTTGGTTCTTTTGCAGAGTGTGGCTTGTTTGTGGCCTCGCTGCGCTCAGCTGTGTTCTTCAGTGTGTCGGCGCTTTGTTCGGGCGGTCGCCAATCCGGACAGAGCCCTTCTGTAACCCGGAAAATCGCCCGTCTAGTCTACTTGAAAGGTAAGGCAATCGAGCCTATAACGTAAGGAGGGTGACGGATGGACTCAACCGCTAAAGAGATCGCAACTGCCGTGGAAGCGACGGTAACCTCCAAAGGGCAGGTAACATTGCCCAAGGAATTACGGAGGCGGCTTGGAATCCAAAGAGGCAGCCGTATCCGCTTCAGTATTCCCGCCAGTGGCGCCATCCGGGTCGAGCCTGTGCTGTATGAGCTCGAAGACCTTTGGAGGATGGCCGAATTGGGCGGGCAGAGCCTGGACGGTGGGGCTGGCGGCCTGATGCCTCCCCGGATGACATTTGACGAGATGGACGCAACGAAGGCCAGGAGGCAATGGTAGTGATTGCCGCCGACACCAACGTATGGGCGCGCGCCTACCTGAACGACGATCCGGTTCAAACCCGGAAGTCCCGTTCTGCCCTTGCGGCAGCACGTTCCGCGGGCGGTGTATTCGTTCCGCTCCTTGTTCTGGCCGAACTGTCGTGGGTACTGCGGGCCAGATGGGACCGAGAAAAGGTTCTCAGTACCATCGAAAGCTTGCTCCAGACGCGGGGAGTGGTCGTCGAGTCGTCGGCCCTGGCCGGGAGAGCTTTGGAGGCTTGCCGCAAGGGCGCGGTCGGCTTTGCCGATCACCTGATTCGAGAGGTTGCCTTCGAGCCGGGAGCCAGTGAAGTCATCACCTTCGACAAGGCATTTGGGCGCATGGCTGGCGTTCGCCGCCTAAAGTGAACATGGCGACCCTCGACTTGATGAAATGCTGCATGAGATTAGGTCCACCCGCCAATTGAAATTCCTTGCTAATCCAAGTTACGGAACGAGCGCAGGCTTGACGGATGCGACCGGTTTCGTCGGGGCCGGTTGGGGCGGCAAGGCAGGCTTCACCCTTGGAGCGTTTCCCAACGCTGCAATCGGCAGCTTTGCCGCACTCTGCGCCGCGGCTGGAACCAACGCCGGTTGAGACGCACCGAGTCTCGCGGCAGGAGCTTTCGTCGGTGCTGATGCCGGAGCGACAGGGGTCGCAGAGCCGGCGCTTTTGGCCTGCAGCAGCCCGGGTTGCCGAGGCGGTGGGGTCTGGCCGGGTTTCTGGGCCGGATTCTGCTCTGGCTTCTGATCGCCGAGAAACTGCTCGTTGTCCTTGCCCACGATGGCCGCACGCATCACGTTCATCCAGATGGGGAGCGCGGCCTTGGCCCCGGTTTCCTTTTCGCCCAGGGATTCGCGGCTGTCGAAACCCACCCAGACGCCGCAAGTGATCGACGGCGAGAATCCCAAAAACCAGGCGTCGGTGTAGTCACTGGTGGTTCCGGTTTTGCCGCCCAAGGGGTGATTGAGCTGCGCGGCGGCCTGGCCCGTGCCGTGCGCCGTGACTTCGCGCAACAGCGTCATCATGGTGCGCGCGGTGTCTTGCTTGATGACTTCCTGCACGGTGGGCGTATCCTGCCAGAGCGGAATGCCGTCGGCATCGGAAACCTTGCGGACGAAGCGGGGCTGCACGCGGATTCCGTCATTGGGGAAGACCGAGTAGCTGGCCACCTGCTCCTCCAGCGTGATCTCGACCGCGCCCAGCGCCACCGGCAGGTAGGCCGGGATATTCGAAGTCACGCCGAAGCGGTGGGCCATGTCGATGACTTTGTGAATGCCCACCCGCGAGGCCAGCTTCAAGGCGGGGATATTGCGCGACTCGGCAAAAGCGTTGAGCACCGTCATCCGGCCCTTGTAGTCATTTTCGTAGTTGTGCGGGGTATAGCTGCCGAAGCTGACCGGGCCATCCACAATCGTGTCTTGCGGCTGCACTCCGTCCTCGATAGCCGCGGTATAGACATAGGGCTTGAAGCTGGAGCCGGTCTGCCTCTCGGCCTGGGTCGCGCGGTTGAACTGCGAGAGCGCATAGTCCCGTCCGCCCACCATGGCCAGCACGTCGCCGGTGGCGTTGTCGATGGCCATCAGGGAGCCTTGCGCGCCCGAATCCTGCTCCAACGAAGCCCGCATGTCCGTGCCTTCCTTGTTTTGCGGTCCTTCTGCCAGGTGAACGTAGATGATGTCACCGGGGATGACCAGGTCATCGCCGAATTGCTTTCCTGTCCATTTCCAGTCCTCGGGGAGCAAAACGACCTCGGCTGAACCGACACGGGCCCGAATCTCCAGAGGCAAGACGCGGGTCACCACCGCATGGGCATAGGATCCGGGCCGGGCGACGATGGCCCAGTCGGGATGCTTGTAGGAATCGAGCGTGGAGCCATGGGCCAGCACGTTCTCCAGCTTGCCTGGGCCTTCATGCCCTACCCAGCCGTGACGCCGTTCGTAGACCGCCAACCCGTCGGCCACGGCGCGATTGGCGACCTTCTGCAGATCCATGTCCAGGGTGGTATCCACGCGCAAGCCGGCCTGGTGCACTTCCTCGGTGCCGAAGCGCTTCTCCAACTCCTGGCGAACCTCTTCCTGAAACCATGGGGCGACCGATCCCTCCGGTTGAGCGATATGCAGGCCGAGCGGGGACTGGCGGGCCTCTTCCGCTTGCTGGTGCGAGATTTTGCCGTCCTGCTCCATCTCGGTCAGAACGAGGTTGCGGCGGCGCATGCACTTATCGGGATTCAGCAGGGGAGAATATGCCGAAGGTCCCTTGGGCAGCCCGGCCAGCATTGCTGCCTCGGTGAGGGTCACATCCTTGGCATGTTTGCTGAAATAGAACTCCGATGCCGCTTCGAAGCCATACATTCCATGACCGAGGTAGATCTGGTTTCCGTAGAGCGTGAAGATCTGCTGCTTGGTCATGGCGCGCTCGATCTGGATGGAGAGATAAGCTTCCTGGATCTTTCGCGAAGCGGTGCGATCGGCGGAGAGAAAGAGGTTGCGCGCCAGTTGCATGGTTAGCGTGGACGCGCCCTGGGCTCGCCCGTGGCTGCGCAGATCATGGAGGACCGCTCCGGCGATGCGGAATACATTCACTCCCCAATGGGAGTCGAAGGCCTTGTCTTCAATGGAGAGAACCGCCTGCTTCAAGACGGGCGCAAAGTCGTCGTAGTTCACAACAATGCGGCGCTCCAAGGCGAACGAGCCGATGATGCGGCCTTTCCGGTCATAAAGGTCGGTGGTCGTGGAGGGCCGAAAGCGTTCCAGGTCATTGATCTGGGGCAGATCGGCGGAGTAAACCAGCGTCAATCCAGCCAGCGAGCCGGTAATCACCGCCAACACCAGGAGTGCAATCAAGGTGAGACGCCCCGCCAGCTTGCGCCGCTGGCGAGGGGGGACGGGCTCCCCCTCTGGCAGGCGCAAGAGGTCCGGACGGCGCAAATCCGCGCGTCGCGGCTCAGCAGATTCTGTTGGGTTGGCAGGCAAGGGAGTCAACTTCCGTGGGCACTCTTCCAAAAAACCGTGAAGAATTGCGACACTTCCAGCCTAGCACCACCTGCGATAAGGGCAATATCTTCCGTGATTCCCCGCCGGAAAAAACCGGTGGATCCGGGAATGGGTCCCTGGATCGGGACGATGGGAGGGATTATTTGGAGATTGATCCCCGAAAGGCCGTGGGGACGATGTCGCTGCGCTAGAGATTCGCTGTCTATCGGAGAAATTCAGAATTGTGGTTTCCCACCCTTGAAACGATGGAGCTGCTTCAGAGGTGAGGCACGGAATTGTTCGCGTCCAACCAGCGGACCTCGAACTCGCGCAGGTTTTCTAGTGCATTTTCGCAAATCGTGTCGACCGGAACTTCATTGGCCTCCCACCCATTCCGCAGAAAAACGCGGAATGGATGGGGCACCGAAGTCTACGGTAGAAGCAAAAATAGTAGAAGCAAAAATGCTCTAGTGCGCTGCAGCCGCAGGGGAGGGCGTTCGCAGGACTTCAAGGCCTTTGTCGAGAATGGGGTCGCCCTTGGCGGGCGGAGCCGCCTCGTCATCGCCATCATCGTCGTTGGGCGATGGGCCCACCACAACGGAAGGGGTAACAGCTTCGTCCTGGATCTTCTTGCCGGCGGGGGTCTGGAACTTGGCAACGGTCAGCAGGAGGGCCGAGCCGTCGGGCAGGTCGATGGTCTTCTGCACGGTTCCTTCGCCGAAGGTGCGCTCACCGACCAAGGTTCCCCGCTTGTTCTCCGCGAGGGCCGAGGCCGTCAACTCTGCCGCGCCATAAGTCCCTCGATTCACGAGGACTTCGACCGGGGCATCGGTGAGACACCTGGCGGGGTCGGCGGTGAAGGTCTGCTTGGGAAACTTCTGGCCTTCGAGGGTCGCCATGGTTCCGGACTTGAGGAAGAAGTTGGCCAGCCGCAATCCCTCTTGCGAGTCGCCGGAGGCAGAGTCGCGCAGGTCGAGCAGGACCTTGTGGCCCTTTTCCAGAGTCTTGAGTTTTGCTCCGATTTCATCGACACGCGCCGCAGTCAACGCGCCGGGTTTCAGATAGAGAATCGTCGCGTTGTCATATTGCTGTTCTCCCAGGGCGGGCTCAGCAGGAATTGCGCGGACCAGGGTGATTTTGTCCGGGTCGGGCTTGCGCGCGCGCACCACGGAAATCGTCAGCGAAGTGCCGGGCTTGCCTTCCAGCAAAAGCCGGATCACGGCCGGAGAAAGCTCGCGGGTAGACTGCTCGCCGATGGACTCGATCACGTCCCCGTCGCTGAGGTGTTCCTTGTCGGCGGGCGAACCGGGCAAGACGCTCACGATGGTGGCGTAACCGAAGCGCTTGGAGACCGTTATGCCGACCTGGGCGACGCCGGTGGCAGGCCGATCCTTAAAGATCTTGTATTCGGTGGGCGTCAGGTAGCTGGAGTCGGCATCGAGGGACTCAATGAGGCCATGCAGTGCTCCGGCGGTTACGTCGTTCATGTTCAGCTCGGTGACGTAGTCCGTCTGGATCTTCTTGAGTACATTCTGGAAGACGCCGATCTGGCGATAGGCGCCATCCTGCTGTCCGCCTGCATGTACGCCAAACAAGCCAAACTCGCCCAATCCGTAAGCGAGGCAGAGGACGGCGAAGATCATCGCGGAAAGAACGAAAACGAAACGCTGGAAGAATCGAGACACAGACACCACCGGGGTAGCCACAGGGGGAACAGGCCACTCTACCTATAGACGCATCATAACGCAAGGAGTGTGCAACGGGCACCTGCGGCCGTCACGAGGGCAGGGCAATCGCATTTGAACCATTGAAGGGTACGGGCTTCAGCCCGTGCACTGCAGCAATGCCGAAAAATGGGCTTCAGCCACCGAGGGATTCGGTTGAAGAAGGCAGACTTGTGCGAGTTCAGTCCCTCAGGGGCTAAAGCCCCGCCGATTTCGGCTGCATATGTACGGGCTAAAGCCCGTACCCTTCCTACCTTTTCGCTTTTTTCAAAGAATGATCCAAATGCGATTGCCCTGCCTACGGGACTGACTGGCTTTGGTTGGCAACTTCCCCGCGCTGAAGTGCGGGGCTAATCAGCCTTGCGCCTCTGGCGCGGCCGAAATCAGAGCCGCTCAGGTCGACCATCTGGATTCATCCTTGATCCGGCAGTTACATTGATGAGATGGTTGAAAACTCCAAGTTGGACGCGCGTTTTATCGCACTTGGGAAATCACCGAAAAGGTGAGCCTGAAAACCACGAAAATGCAGGTCCCCTTCGGCTTCGCTCAGGGCAGGCTTTCGACTCGCTTCGCTCGCTCAGGATGACAACGTTTTGGGGTGGGTGAACTCCTCAACCCACAAGCAACTGCTGTTTTTAGGTTCATGCGACTGCTTGTCGCGCGGGCCGAACTCAGGCTCTTACTTCCTGCATTTCTTCCCACATTGGAGGACTTTCCCGGCGTTCCAGCCAGTACCTTGACCGCATAGACTGTTCAGTCCCCGGTCTCAAAATCGAGACCGGAGGCACCCAGGGATCGTAACCTCCATTGCGAAACCGTGCGGGCGCGTTCCTACTGAGCCCTCGGCCGCAGGTGGCATCCCCAGAACGCATACAGCAGCACGAATTGGTACCCAACCAGCGGGACGAGATACGCTAGCGCAATGCTGCCGGTCTTCTGCGAGATGATCCCCGTCAGCGGCGTCAAGACTGCCCTGCCGACGATCGCCATCACCAATTCCGGCGGCGCACAAACCTTGAACCGCGGCCTTCATTCCCTGTGGCAGGGTGTCCCAGGTCCCCGCATTCGGGACCTGGGAAAGCACGGACCTCAACCAGCCGGTCATATTGATCCCTGATCCCTGGACCCTGTTTTTAGACACCGCACAGATGAACGCGCAATCCCAGTTCGTGGAACAGGACAGCCTTCGCACTCATGGCCCGATCAGCCTCTTCCGCCGATGCTGCATAGGCCACATTCACGTGATTCGAGGCATGGCGTCCCATGAACTGGTTCTGTGAAACCCCATGCAGCACCACATGCATCACCGGCCATTGCGGGGTCACCTGCTGCCAGCGGCGATGGGTCTCGGCTTCAGGAAGCGTGATGGCGCTGGCTCTGCCGATATCCACATGCAGTTCGCCCTCCTCAACAAAGACGCGGCTCCAAACGATTTCTCCGGGCTTGCAAATCCCCTTCAGCGTTCCACCGCCCAAACGGAAGTACATGGCGGGCTGCCGCTCGCTGACGGCACCGGCATAACCGCCAATCAGATGCGACGCGGGCACAGCGCCCGAGATCTGGAAGAGCCAGACAAACTCATCGATCCCATCCGCCGTATACTGCTCGCCCCAACGCACGTCATGCAACGTCGTCGCAGGGTCGATTCCCATGGCCGTCCACACGCGATTGGTGATCAAGGCGTCGACACCGACGCACTCGTCCACTTCATTGAAATGCGGCAAGGGCTTGCCGGCATAGAGTTCGCGGCCATCACGACTGTAAGCGGGCGGACGTTTGACATTATTCAGTAGCCCTTCCACGAGATCGGAGGCCGGGGCAAGATCTTTCAGACCCTGCTGATATTGAATGCCGATGGCGTCACACCCGAACTGATCGGCGATGCGCAACGCGGCGATGTACATGCGGCATTGGCCTAGAATCTGATTGTCGGTTAGGTCGGTCTCTTCGCTGGGTCCGGTCACAAAGCGCACGCCCTTGTCATCCAACCACTGGCGGATCTTCTGCGCCTCCTCGTCCGTGACCTCCTGCATGGCGGCAAAGAGTGCTGACTGGCTGAGTCGCTCTTTGTAGATCCCTGTCGGATTCAAGAGACTGTCTTCGATGATGGCGTTGAACATGCCCATGCAGCCCTCGTCGAAGATGCCCAGCAGGGCTTTGCGCCGCTGCAACTGGCGGGCAAGAGCTACGCCGAGGTTCGTTTCCGCAGGCGCAATGGCCGTGGGAGAAAAGTCGCGCACATGCGAGGCATCCTGTGTCACGGTCTTTTCGCGTATCCACTGTTCAAGGCCATTGCTGAAGAAGGGGTCGGTAAAGTCTTTGCTCCAGAGGGTGCTGAACTTGACGCCGGCCTTGCGCAGGCAGGCATTCAGATTCAGCATGCCCACCAGCCCAGGCCATTGTCCGCTCCAGTTGGCGACGGTGAGAATGGGCCCGCGATGGGCGATCAAACCGGCCAGCAAGTGACCGCTGTACTGCCACACGGCTTCGGCAACCACCAGAGGCGCGTCGGGATCGATCTCTTCAAAGACATTCATCCCCATGCGCTGGCTGTAGATGAATCCATGCCCCAGTTCGGGGTCGAATTTATGCGCGCGACGGAGATGCACTCCTGCTGCAAGGAATGCCGCAGTCAGTTTCGCTTCGAGGTCCGCTTGCGCTGCCCAACAAACCTGGTTGGCGGATTGACGCAAGTCGCCATTGGCCACCAGCAAGACCTCGTTGGCAGCGATGGGAGTGATTTCTTCTAAAACCGGAACGGCATAGTCGTGCATTGCTTTCTCCTTGCACCTGCGCGGTGTTTGTACGGGCTGGGTGAACAACAATCCGGTCCATTCCTGAGCGGGATTGCAGGCGCTCTTGGGGACGCGCACCATGATAGAGCCTGATCGGCACCGCGGGGAAGGGTGAAACGTTTTCAGGTGCGGATTCAGCGCTTCAGACCTGCGCGTGGCTGCCCTTTTGCCCGCCCGATCCATTCTCTTTCCGAGAGACCTGTAGCGTTTTAGCAGCCGGTGATGAAAGTCCAATATGCCGAAAACCACCCCTCAGGGCCTAAAGGCCACATTCATTTCATGTCATTTACGGCACGACTAAAGTCGTGCCCTTTCAAAGCTCGACTTTCACCACAGGCTGTTAGGTTGAACCTTGATCCGTCACCAAGATCGATGAAATGGTTGAAGACTGCAAGTTGGACCCGCGTTTTATCGCACTTGGGAAATCACCGAAAAGGTGAGCCTGAAAACCACGAAAATGCAGGGCCCCTTCGGCTTCGCTCAGGGCAGGCTTTCGACTCGCTTCGCTCGCTCAGGATGACAACGTTTTGGGGTGGATGAACGCCTCAACCCACAAGCAATCGCTGATTTTAGGTTGAACTGTCCATGGTCGGGATTGAGATCTGCGGCTTCCCACCCTTGTATCAAAAAACGATACAAGGATGGGGCACGGAACTGTTCTCGCTTGAAATGAAAACGCGCTAAAGCGCTTGTTCTCATGCCAGAGGTGTGCTGCCTAGTCGCGACGCTGCAGCGTTCACGGGACGCCGGAACGAGCCTTCTTCGACTTTCGCGCCCGCAGCGGCAATAATCAAAGCTGCAACTCAAGTTCAATCAGGAGATCTTCCTCATGTCAGAACCAACGATCGCACAAAAGTCCCCGTACCCCGTAGAAGTTGAAGCGGGCAAAGCCTACTTCTGGTGTTCCTGCGGCAAGAGCGCGAAGCAGCCCTTTTGCGATGGCAGCCACAAAGGAAGCGAATTCACGCCCGTAAAGTTCGAAGCTACCGAGACCAAGACCGTGTACTTCTGCGGATGCAAACACACTGCCAGCCCAACTCTGTGCGACGGCAGTCACTCCAAGCTTTAGGTTTTTCGCCTTCGATTCTTTTCCTCCAGGAGCCCCCGTGTTCGGTTTGAGCCGGGGGCTTTTGTATGAGCGTATCCAGCCTGCAGCCATCGCGTTGTGATTCTTCCTGACACCAAAAGGCTCTGTGGTTGCGCTGATATGGCGTGGCGCGTAAAAATCGAAGCTGGAGATTCGCGTGAGCCCTTGGCAACGATACAAGCGGAGCTACAGGCAGGGCGCATGGATGGCCCTGATTCTTGGTTGTTTCAGCCTGGCTGCACTCGCGCAGAACGAACAACGGCAAGCTGCATTTTCTCTCGAGCAACAAGGGAAATATGCGGAGGCTGAAGTGGTTTGGCGTGCGCTCTCGAGTGCGTATCCCACGAATCCCGAGCCCTATGCCCATTTGGGTTTGCTGGAGGCCCGGCAGGAACACTTTGCTGAGGCGGTATCTTTCTATCGCAAGGCCTTGAAGTTGAATCCGCAGATGCAGGGATTGCGTTTGAATCTCGGTCTGGCATTCTTCAAGAACGGCGATTACAAGCAAGCAATTGAAATCTTCGATCCGTTGCTGAATGCGGCACCTGCGTCGTCACCAGAGGCGCAGAAGCTGCGCATTCTGGTGGGCATGGCGCACTATGGACTGGGCCAGTACTCTGCCGCGATTCCCTTTTTGCAGCAGGCATCGGCGAGCGATGAAGAGAATCTTCCGCTGCTTCTGGATCTGGCACACAGCTGTCTTCTGTCGAAACAATTCCCTTGCGTGCTCGATGCGTTTCACAAGCTGGTCGCGGCCAATGCGGAATCGGCCGAAGCGGATATGCTGGTGGGCGAAGCTTTGGACGAGATGAAGGACACGAATGGCGCCCTGCGCGAGCTTCGCGCCGCAGCGGCGATCAATGGGAAGTTGCCCAATGTCCACTTCGGGATCGGTTATCTGCATTGGACGCAAGGCCAATACACGGAAGCCGCGAAGGAATTTCAAGCGGAGATCGCAAACGATCCCGATCACGTGCAGGCCGCGCTTTATCTTGCCGACGCGAAGATCCAGATGAACCAGATGGACGAAGCCAAGGCTCTGCTAGAGAAGCTCGTAAAAGTGAACCCCACGAGCGCCATGGAGCACCTCGATCTGGGCATCGTCTATACGGACGCCGACCGCAAGGAAGATGCGCTGCGGGAGTTTCGGACTGCGGTGCAACTCGCACCCGACAATGTGAACGCACATTACCGCATGGCGCGCCTTTACCGCTCCATGGGCAAGACGGCTGAGGCCAGCGTCGAATTCGACAAGGCTAGCAAGCTCAACAAGGCCGCGGATGACGGGCTATTGAAGGTCATGTCCAGGATTCCCGCGAAGGACGACCCGCCACAGAAGCCGACGAAGGAAGCGTCTGAGAAGTAGTTTAGAAATGGGCCCGAGCCGTGGGCAGGCGTGAACCGATTGAGGTTTCTCACCCTTGCCTCAAGGAGCAAATTGAAGGCGCACGCGGCATTGATCAATCTAGCAGAAGAAAAGACCGGTCTTGCTGGTCTTTTCGGTACCGCATGGGTATCTGACTGTCCCGGGAGGATATGCGTTCCGCAAAACGGGCCGCAGAGCCGCGGTACCAAAACCCCTTTTTATAGATTCCTGAGTATCGGTTGCCCTCAGCCCTATAAACATATGTTATTTCAACCAACGGATATGGGCCTTCGCAAGAGCGAGCATCTTTGACCGTTCCGGTCGTCGTCGGCCGATTCCGGCTTCGACGCTCCGCGAGGAAGAGTGAGATCACCCTGAATAAGAAGACGACAATGTTGTCCATGATCAGCGGCATTGCGATCTATTGCTCCTGTGATCCGTTTTGCCCAATGGAGTCTGCTGATTTCGTCCGTTCAGTGGACAGCCGATTCCATTGACTTCTTGCTTCGTGAGAATCATAACGCCTGAACACGAAAACGGCCGGAGCTTTCGCTCCGGCCGTTTGGTGAAACCGCGACGAATCGCGGCGAGTTAGAAGTACAACTTGGCAGCGAGTTGGACTCTACGTGGCTCGTGTCCAGCCGTGACGGTACCGAAGGACGCACCATCGTCCTTGGTCGCATCGACGGTCATGAAGTTCTCGTGGTTAAAGGCGTTGAAGTATTCGCCGCGCAGTTGGAGGCTGATCTGCTCGGCAATTTTGATGTTCTTGATTGTCGCCAGATCCCAGTTCTGGAATCCGGGTCCGAGTATCGGGTTTGCACGTTCGCTGCCGAAGTGGCCGCTCGCCGTAGCAAACGAACTGGTCGAGAACCAGGAGCCGAGTTTCTTGTTCATGTGGATTGGGCCGACCTGATCCAGGCGGGTTGCGCCAAGACCAAGACCATTGCCGCTGCCATTCGCTACGACCCAGGGATCGAGCGCCTGAACTGCGGCGAAGTTCTGACCGGAAACCATCGAGGTTACGCCCGAAAGCTCCCATCCGCCGAGAACGCGGCCTTGGAACCCATGCTGCGCCTTGAAGAACGGAAGCGTGTAGATGTAGTTCGCTTCCAGAACCTGGGGAGTGTTCAGGTTCGACGGGCCGTAGTCCATCTTGGTGTTGTAGATGTCGGTCACTTCGTTGCTGCGATCCGACGCGTTGGTGGTCAGGATCTTCGACCAGGTGTAGGCGAGGCCGAGGGTGAGTCCCTTGGAAGAACGGTGTGCGAGAGAAAGCTGCAGCGAGTTGTAGTTGCTGGTGAACAGAGGCGAGCGGGTGTTGATGGCCGCATAGCCGGCAAAGGGGCGAATCGCGTTTACATTCGTGGTGCTCGCCGCGTTGGTCCTGGCCGAAACCGTGGGCTGGTTCTGGTCATACTCACCCGGGAGGTGGCGGGCGATGTTGCCAACGTAAGCAACCTCTACGGTAGTTGTCGGCAGAAGCTGACGCTGCACGCTCAGGTTGTAGTTGGCGTAGTCGGGCACCTTGAAGGTCGGCGTGCCCGTCGAGGTCAGACCGTTCGGACCATAGGATGCGCCCGCCGGTGTGCCGCTCTTGATGTTGTCGAAGGAGCCGTTGGTGATGGTGGTGGCCGGCGCATAGATGGGATTGGCGAAAGCATTCTGTTCCCAGATGCCGTTCAGCACGCGGTCATAGAAGATGCCGAAGCCGCCGCGGATGGAGGTAACTCCCTTGCCGTCGGGGTTGTAGGCAAAGCCAAGACGCGGTGCAAAGTTGGCCTTGTTGTTGGGGTTGACGTATAGGCCGTAGGGCGAGCACTGGGCGAACAACGCATGGCTCTGCGCGTAGCTGCAAGCACTGCCCGTGGGGAAGATCAGTCCGTTGGCATAGTTGCCCGCATTGGTCGCGGTGCTGGTGACGATGTTGCCGGAAGTCGGATCGATCTTCGGTGCGTCGCTGGGATTGTAGAGGAGCGAATCGAAGGCCAGCAAGGTGTCCTTCACGTCTGTCACCGAGGGGAAGAAGCTCCACCGCAAGCCGATGTTCAAGGTAAGCTTTTGGCTGACTTTCCAGTCGTCGTTGACGTATGCTTCGCTGTTGACGTAGTGCAAGTCAGGAATGACATCGCGGCTGGCCTGGCTGAAGGTCGCCACATCGCCAATCAGGAAATCACCCCAGGAGTTGAAGCTGTAGTTGGGGTTGCCACCGACTCCATTTTCCGTCTTGATCATCTGCTGGAACTGGAAACCGGCGCGCAGGTTGTGCTTGCCCAGTTGGTACGCCAGGTTGTCAAAGTAGGTGCGATCGAGGTTGCGTTCTTTCCAGGGAGAGGAGCCGGAGTTGTAGCCGGTGACGCCGGTGATGGTGACGTTGGGCACGCGACCATAGGGGTCCTTATAGACTGCCGTGCCTGGCGTCAACGCGCCGTTCACGGTGGAGGAGGTGGCGAACTGGCCGGCGGCGATGGTGGAACCATAGGTTCCCTGCGCCCAGACAAACTCGAATTCGTTGACGACCTTGGGAGAGATGGTCCAGGTCAGGTTGCCGACGACGTTCTTGCCGGGCGAGTTGACCGTGGTGTTGACGAGACCGGGGTAGTTGTTACCCGCCCAGAGGCCCTCGGGTTGGTTGTACGGCATATCGTCGTTCATGCCGCGCGCATAGAAGTGAACCTTGTCGTTGAAGTAGTGATCGACGCGCACGATGTCGTCGCGCAGATCGTTGGTGGCGGAGTAGCCGAAGAAGTAATTCGATCCCTGGTTCGCCTGGAATTTGCTGAAGACGTTGGACAAATAGACCTTCGAGTTGGCGCTAAAGCAAGAAGGCAGGATGGTTCCCGAGCCGTTCCCGCTGGAGTCGACAGTCCAGCCTTTCACGCATGCCGCCGGATAAGGATTCACCGCAGGCATTAATGGCGAAGTCGAGGTGGCTGCGGTCGCCGCAACATTGAAGCCGCCCGCGAGGTTGAACGCGCTGGGTGCGGGCATCGACGCGCTACCCGGAGTGCTCTGCTTGTGCCATTCCTCCGACCAGAAGAAGAAGGTTTTATCCCTCTTCGTGTTGTAGGCCTTGGGCACGAAGATCGGGCCGCCAATGGTGAAGCCATAGAAGTTGTGGTGGTTCACACCATTCTTGTTGGGCTCGCCGTTGGCAATCTGGTTCATCTTGTTGAAGTATTCATTGGCATCCAAGACCGTGTTGCGCACAAACTCATACGCGTCTCCATGGAAAGCACTGGTCCCGGCCTTGGTGGCCACCAGAATCTGACCGCCACCCGAGCGACCATAACCTGCATCGTAGTTGCCGCGTTCCAGGGTGAACTCCTGAATCGCGTCCACGCTGGGTGTATTGACGACCGTGTTGTTCGAGCCGGAATCGTTGATGTCCGCGCCGTCTACAGTCCAGTTGTTGGCGGAGTTGCGAGCGCCGTTGATGACCACGCCGGTATTCGACGCCGAGGCCTCATCGCCCAGACCGGCACTGATGACGCCGGGTTGCAGAACCAGCAATTGCTCAAAGTTGCGACTGCTCAGTTCCAGCTCGCGTACTTGAACGCCAGAGATTGTTCCCGCCTGCGATGCCGTTTCTGTGTCGACCGAAACCGGGTTGTCTTCCACAGTCACCGTTTCGGTCACCGAGCCCGTCTTCAGTTGGATGTTGAAGGTGTGCTTCTCTGCCACGTTCAGTACGATGTTTTTGCCGAGAAAAGCCTGAAAGCCCGCTGCCTTGACGGACATTGAGTACGTTCCGGCGGTGAGGTTGGGAGCGAGATAGTTGCCGATTCCGTCGGACTCGACAACGCGCGCGGTTCCGTTGACGCCATTCTGCTGAATGGTGATGGCGGCGTGGGGAATGACCGCACCGGAGGCGTCGGTTACGTTGCCGCTGAGAGTGGCGGAGAGTTCTTGCGCGCGCACGAATGGTGCGCTCAACAAGAGCACGAGCGCCAACAGTCCGAGGATCGGCGTGCGACTCAAACGGGAACTTCGACGCGGGGTTGCACCTTGCGACCCGGCAAGAAGACACTGCGCAAGGCCAATCTGGCTGCAAAACAGCTTTATATTCATCATTGCTGTCAAACCTTTCTGCAATAGCTGGTGAATGTCAACACTTCGATCTGCATCGACAGGTGAATTCAGAAACGATGGAGTGCAGGTTGTGACAGAAGATGTTCACCCCAGGTTCTTCAGAAAAGTTTGGGTGCTGGCCAGCGATTGGCTGTCTGCCGGCCTTCCGAAGCGCGAGAACCGGTGCGATTCGGAATTCGATATGAACTTCTCTGCTTCTGCATCACGTTCCCCCACAAAGTGCTTCGAATGCAGCAGGCCAATCGGGGCGTGCCCACGAGCGGTCCTGCCTGTTTAAATCGCAACTGCCGCATTTTGCCGTCATGATCGATTTGCTGCAAAACGCGCAAAACTAGATGAGAGGAACAATAGGGCCATGAGCGTGCAATTGACAAGAGAAAAATGAACAAATCAGATGATTACGATCACATTTTTTGTTCAACATGATCGAAGTCAAGCAATCTCGCCAATGTCTTCAGTAGCGCATTGACGCCATAAGGAATCAATAAAGAAGTCTCGCCATGCGGTCTAAAGCGTCGGTCGCGCCCGAAATCCGGGGCTGTTCGAAGCCGCTCTTACCCGAGCCAAGCCTTCTTTTTTCAAAGTGCTGCGTCGTTGTCCGACGGTTTTTCGTCGAGTTTCAGCGCCAAGAAGACCATGAAAACAATTGAGTGCGACTCTGCAACCAGACAACGTTTCCTTGGATTTTGACCTCAACCGGGACAAGCAAACGTTTGTTTGTCCTGCCACGACGAGGGCCTTTCCGGTCTGTGGCAAGGAACTCTCTTCGTACCCTGCCAGAGGCTCCAGCCTGGCGTCCTGCTCTCCCCTCGATCCTCGTCGTCCACCCCTCAAGGGGCGTTTCTGTCGCGAAGGCAACCATGAAGGCATTGGGGGCTGCCCTCCCTGGATAGTCGGCCTTCGTGCTTTGCTTTCCTATTCGGCGCCCTCTCGGAATGGGCGATGATCACATATATGTGTTCGGCGCTATTATTTGATCGAAATAAGCGAATGAAATCATTTTCTTCCACTAAACGAGATTTGATGCTGTATATTTGGAAACCATAGAGACTTCTTTGGCGCAAGATTCCTCCCTTGCGCCTTTCTTTTATTCGAATGCTGACGAAGTCCGAATCGAAACCAGTTGCTCAACCCCATCGACGGCCGATCCCTGCATCGGAGGGCAAGGCGCAATCTCACGATTTGATTTGGCACAAATTCCACTGTGGATCACGATGAAGACCTTTCTTTTTGAGTTGTGCGGGGAGAGCATGGATGCCGCCTTGAAAGGCGAGTCCGGCGGCGCGGACCGCATTGAATTATGTTCCAACCTGCGGATTGGCGGCCTCACGCCCGATCTCAGCCTGGTGAAGACAGTGGTCGAGGCGCTCTCGATTCCGGTCTATGTCTTGATCCGCCCGCGGCCGGGCGAGTTCGTACCGACACATGAGGAGTTCGCGCTCATGAAGATGCAGATTGAGCAGGCAAAGCAGGCCGGAGCTGACGGCGTTGTGCTGGGAGTTCTGTTGCCGGACGGTCGTGTGGACATGGAGCGCACCTGCGAGTTGATCGAGACCGCACGCCCCATGGCAGTGACGTTCCATCGCGCGTTCGACAAAACGCCGGATCTGAGTGAAGCTCTTGAGACGGTGATTCAGACTGGAGCGGAGTGCCTGTTGACCTCTGGGGGCGCGCCCCATGTGCTTGCCGGGGCAGAGTCGATTGCGCAATTGCACAGACAAGCAGCCGGGCGCATACAGATCATGGCCGGAGGCGGGTTGCGTCTCTCGGATGTTGACGAGGTTTTGCAGCAGACCGGGGTCTCGTTCCTGCATGGATCGCTCCTTCGCAAAGTCCCCGGACAGCCCAACCCGGAGGTGGAGGAGGCCGATATTTGCGAGACTGTCCGGAGGATTCGCTCTTTGGTTGTTTGAGTTATCCATGATGATCGCGGCGCCACTGAAAGAATCAACCTTGCGTGATGGGGGCAAAAAATGTCGGGTACTTTTGCAATCGGGGACTGTCGCTTCGGACGCCGCGCGGCGCTGGGAATCTTCATGCTGTTGTGTGCATCTTCACCCCTGGCCATCAGCCAGGTAAAGCTGTTACCTGCGCCCCGCGAGGCCCATTTTGCGGGAGAAGCGACGTTGCCGTCTTCGATCGCAGTCCATGTGCCCGCGGGTGATGCGGACGATGAGTTCGCGGCGCGCGACCTGCGGGAAGCGATCTCGAAAGCGCAGATCGGGAGACATGCGCCGAACGGGTCCGCGAAGGCCGCCTATCAGGTACTGCTGCTGCGCACAGCCTCACCCGTTGCCAAGGCCCTTCTCACCAGCCACAAGCTGACATTCGATCCGGCCATGGAGCCGGAGGGTTATGTACTGGTCATTGAGTCAGGCCGCGCATCGATTGTCGCGAGCACGGCCTCGGGCGTGTTTTATGGTGTGCAGACTCTGAAGCAACTTCTGCCGCTCCCCGGCGCAAAGCCGGTTCTTCCTTTGGGGAATGTCCGCGACTGGCCGGCGATGAAATATCGCGGCATCGACGACGATCTCTCGCGCGGCCCTTTTCCTACGCTGGAGTTTCAGAAGCACCAGATTCGCGTCTTTGCGTCGTTCAAGATCAATGTCTATTCGCCCTATTTCGAGCACACGCTTTTCTATATCGACCAACCGCTGGCCGCTCCTCCGGGAAGCAGTCTGTCTGCTGCGGAGATCGCGGAGTTGGTGCGCTTCGCTGTGCAATATCATGTCGAGATCATCCCCGAACAGGAAGCATTCGGTCACCTTCATCACGTTCTGAAATACGATCTGTACGACGACCTGGCCGAGACGCCACATGGGCATGTATTGGCGCCGGGCCAACCCGGCACACTGCCGCTCATCAAAGACTGGTTCACACAAATTGCGCAGGAGTTCCCTTCACAATTCCTGCATGTTGGCGCCGACGAGACTCTCGATCTGGGGCGCGGACTCACCCAGGCTGATGTGAAGGCCCGCGGCTACGGACCTGTCTACGTCGATTTCATGAAGCAGATTCACGACGAACTCGCACCGCTCCATCGGCGTCTGCTGTTCTGGGGCGATATCGGTGAGGATGACCCCAATGCCGTTCCAGGACTGCCGAAAGACATGATCGCCGTGCCCTGGAATTATCGGAAGACCGATCACTTCGACAGCATGATTGTGCCCTTTACGAAAGCCGGCATTGAGACCTGGGTGGCGCCGGGCGATGCGAACTGGAAAGAGGTTTATCCTGTAGCGAAGGTGGCCTTCGGCAATATCCAGGGCTTCATTCGCGATGGGCAGAGGCTGGGAGCCACCGGCGCACTCACGACGGTTTGGAATGACGATGGGGAAGGACTTTTCAACGCGGACTGGTATAGCGTGATGTTCGGCGGAGTGGCCGCATGGCAGCCGGGCGAGAGCTCGATTGCTGCATACCAGGATGCCTTCGGACAGATTTTTCATGGCGACTCCAGCGACAAAGTCGGCGATGCCGAAAAGGAAATCATGGCCGCGCATGAGGCGCTTGCCAAGTCCGGCATTCGGCAGGAAAGCGACGAGATCTTTTGGACAGATCCATGGAGCGCGCGCGGTCAGGCGATGTCTGTGAAGCTGTTGCCCTTCGCCAAGGAGATGCGCCGTCATGCCGAGCGAGCCATTATTCTGGTGGCCCAGGCACGCGAATTGAACCCCGGGCTCAAAGAGTCCGACGCATTGATCGCGATGGATTTGGGTGCGCGACGCCTCGACCTGATCGGCCTGAAATTCGAGTTGGCGCAGGAGATCGTGGAGACCTATGGGCAGGCTGTTGCGCAGCAAAAAGATACGACTCTTTGGAAAGAGACGCGCAATACGCTGCAGGAAATCTCCAGCATGTTCGGCCGCTGCCAGGACCTGCGCGACGCTTACTCCGCCTCGAAGGCTGAGTACAGCCAAGTCTGGCTTAGCGAGAATCGGCCCTATGCGCTGAACAATGTGCTCTTGCGTTTTGACCTGGAGGCCTCGCGCTGGCAGCAGCGCGGCGATCTGTTTCACGACGCGACGCGCAACTGGGAAGAGGGCAAGCAACTGCCCGCTGCAACCGCACTGGGCATGCCTGCAACAAGTCCTCAGTAAGTCGTCGTGAACACTTCGCCTTGCACATCTCGCGCTGGCAGGTTGTGCAAGGCAGAGCTTAGAAGTAAGTCTGCACCAGGTCGATCACGTCGTACTCTGCATTCAACACCGGCAGAGAACGCCATTTGTCGAAGGTCAGGCACGGATGAGCAATGTCGAAACCGATCATGTCGCCGACACGCAAATCGTCCCCCGGGGCGACGGAGAGATACGCGTGCTGATCCATCATTTTGCTGATCGACCAATGTTCTGGTGTTGGCTGCGGGGCCACGGCTCCGGGCCGATAGTGGAGCGCGGGCACGGGCAGGCCGGAGTCAAAGGCCGCATCGCGCTTGCCCATTCCGATAATCGCTCTCTCCACTTCGGGCATCGATTGCACATAGGCCCAGACATGCAGTGCGGGCAGCAGCTTCGAATTCATCCGCTGGGCAATGGGGTTTTGCTGCAGAACGCGCGCTTGCGACACGCGATACGAACCGATGTCATGGGTCAGATAACAACCGGGGCGCAGAACGATGTCTACCGCGCTGCCGAATTGCGCTGCCGAGAATTCTTCAGCGACGATGTCGTACCAGGCAGACCCCGCACCGGAAAGCAGAATCGGATCACGACGAAACTTCTTTTCAGCGGCAAGACGCCGAGTAATGGTCACAGCATGGCGCAGAAAAGACCGAATCGAGGTTTCGTTGTCGAGGACGCCCTCGTAGATCTCGATGCCGCAAAGCGCAATCGCATCCGTCCAGCGAGACAAGGCATCCAGCACGGAGCGCAACTGGTCTTCATCGCGCACACCGGCGCGGCCTCCCATGACTCCCAATTCGAGCAGCACGCGCAGTCGCTGCCCGCTCTTCGAAAAGAAAGCACCCAGTTGATCCACTTGCTCGGCCGAATCCACGAGGCTATAGAACTCGAATTCCGGATCGCAGAGCAGGCGCGACACGATCTCCATGTTGCCTTTTCCAATGAGTTGGTTTGCAAGCAAGACGCGACGCACACCATGCTCGTAGGCGACGCGCGTTTGATGCGCAGTGGCGAGAGTGATGCCCCATGCGCCCGCATTCAATTGCATCGTGAACAGACGCGGGGCCATCGTGGTTTTGCCGTGAGGCGAGAGCTTGACTCCGTATGCGGCGATGAATTGCTGCATCCATTGCAGATTGTTCTGCAGGCGATCCTGGTAGAGAACGGCAGATGGCAGGCTGAGATCTTCGCGCAGCAGATTCCAGCCAAGCGCGCCGATCGCCTCACGCTGCACAGGCTTTTCCAGATAACCCAATCCCTTGTTCAAGACGCTTACGAATCCATGATCTTCTGTCGAGTTTGGCGTGGAATGATCCAACGTATTAACCTCTATTCTTCTGCTGCGAAGCAATCCCGCAAAGTGGGAACTTACCTGAATATAGCGCATCAACATGGGGGACGACATGTCTAGTCCGCATACTCTGATCCGGAACGTTACGGTGGTCGACGGCAGCGGATCTGCGCCTGAAATCGCCGACGTGGCGCTAAGCGGCGATCGCATTGTCGCCATCGGGGCTGCGCTTGAGGTGCGTGGGCAGAAAGAGATCAACGGGGAAGGGTTGGCAATGGCCCCCGGCTTCATCGATGTGCATACCCACGACGACCTCAGCGTGATTCTCGCGCCCGAGATGCTGCCCAAGATTTCTCAGGGAGTCACCACGGTGATTGTCGGCAACTGCGGCATCAGTGCATCTCCGGTGCGATTGCATGATGCGCTGCCCGACCCGATGAACCTGCTGGGAAGCGCGAAGGAGTTCCGCTATCCTACGCTTTCCGCATACAAAGCCGCGGTGGGCGAGGCGCAACCGGCTGTGAATGTAGCTGCGTTGATCGGGCACACCTCTCTCCGCAACAATCACATGGATCACCTCGACCGCGCGGCAACCCAAGCTGAATCGGAGGCCATGCAAACGCAATTGCAGGAGGCTCTCGACGAAGGGGCGTTGGGGCTGAGTACCGGGCTTGCCTATTTGTCGGCCATCTTTGCGTCGACCGAAGAAGTGCTGGCGTTGGCGCAATTGCTCGCTTCGGCGAGCGCGGTGTATACCACGCACATGCGCACCGAGTCGGACGCCATTCTCGACGCCATGAACGAAGCCTTCGATGTTGGCCGCCGGACCCATTCGCCGGTCATTCTGTCGCATTTGAAATGTGCGGGGATCGACAACTGGGGGCGCAGTGGAGAGGTGTTGCATTCGCTGGACGTTGCGCGCTCTACGCAAGAAGTCGGATGCGATTGTTATCCTTACTCAGCCTCCTCGTCTACGCTTGACCTGCGCCAGGTTGACGAACGCATCACGATCCATATCACCTGGAGCGACCCGCATCCGGAAATTGCAGGAAGATCTTTGAAGGACATTGCCCAGGCATGGAGCCTGTCGCAACTTGAAGCGGCTCGCCTTCTGCAGCCTGCCGGAGCTATCTATCACGGCATGAACGAGGAGGATATGCGCCGCATTCTGAAGCATCCCGCAACCATGATCGGCTCCGACGGATTACCCAATGATCCTTTGCCACATCCGCGTTTATGGGGAACCTTTCCGCGCGTGTTGGGTCGCTATTGCCGCGATAAAAAACTATTTTCGCTCAGCGAAGCGATTCGCAAAATGACGGGCTTGCCTGCACAGCGTTTTGGGCTCGGCGAGCGCGGACTGATTCGCGAAGGATACTTTGCTGACCTCACTCTCTTCGATCCGTTGAAGGTCATCGACAAGGCCACTTTCTCCGATCCGTCGCGCCCCGCGGACGGAATCATGAGTGTGTGGGTGAATGGCGCTCTATCCTATTCGAACAAACAATCCACCAGGCAACGGGCGGGCAGGTTCATCTCTCGTGGCAAGGCAAGTTGGCTTCAGTAACTCACTTTCAGCGAGGAGTGCGACATGAGCATTATCAGATATGGCGTGGAAGGCGGCAAGGGGACAGGCGGACAGCATCTTCCCTTTGCGCGCGCGGTCGAAGCAGAAGGGTGGCTCTATGTATCGGGACAGGTTCCCATGCTCAACGGCGAGGTGGTCGTGGGCAACATTGCGACACAAGCTCATCAGGCGATTCGCAATCTGCTGGCGATCCTCAACGAAGCGTCCTTTGAAGCCAAGCACATTGTGCGCTGCGGGGTATGGCTCGAAGATCCTCGTGATTTCCCAGCGTTCAATGCGGTCTTCAAAGAATACTTCGGCGATCATCCGCCGGCCCGGGCCTGCGTTGTTTCAAGCATGGTGGTCGACTGCAAAGTGGAGATCGATTGCGTCGCCTACAAGTCACCGCGCGCTTGAAGCATCGCCTCGACAACGCATAGAAATCGCGGGTCGGATTCGGCCCCCTCAGGATGCCCCATGATCGATCCACACAGCGTCTTCCTGCTCGCTTCGGCCTTCTGCGCGGTCGTTGGGCTGATCCTGCTGATTACCGTATTCAAGCTGAATCCATTCCTCACGCTTTTTTTAACGTCCCTGGCGCTTGCGGTCGTTACGGGCATGCCTGTCGCTACCGTGGTTCACTCCTTCGAAGCCGGTATGGGGGCCACGCTCGGGCACATTGCGATTGTTGTGGCATTGGGAACCATGCTGGGCAAGATGATGGCCGAGTCGGGGGGCGCCGACCGCATCGCCTACACGCTGATCGGTGTCTTCGGCGAGCGGCGCATTCATTGGGCCATGATGGTGATTGGACTGGTGGTTGGCCTTCCGGCATTTTTCGAAGTCGGTTTTGTGTTGCTCATTCCTATCGCGTTCACCGTGGCGCGAAGAACGAAGACATCGCTGGTATTGGTCGGTCTTCCCATGCTCGCGGGTCTTTCCGTGGTGCATGGTCTGGTTCCGCCGCATCCCGCGGCAATGATGGCCGTAACCATCTTTCACGCCGATGTTGGCCGCACCATTTTTTATGCTCTGATCGTGGGTCTTCCGACTGCGGTGATTGCCGGCCCCCTCTATGCCAGGCTCATCGCGAAGCATATTGAGCTTCCGGCGGAGAACCCGATGGCCGCGGAGTTCGTGGATCATGGGCCGCATCACAAGCTTCCTAATTTCTGGATCACGCTTTTCACGATTCTCTTCCCGGTGCTGCTGATGCTCGTGAGCAGTTGGGCGGACGCGATCACGCCAGGCAAAGGGCGTCTTAATTCCCTGCTGCACCTGGTCGGCAATGACGATCTGGCATTGCTGATAGGGGTTTTGCTCAGCTTTTACACTCTCGGCAAGATGCGAGGATTCACGCGCGCCACTCTCTTGCGCTTCAGCAATGAATGCCTTGCTCCCACTGCAACCATCACACTGTTGGTCGGCGCGGGCGGCGGATTCGGGAGGATCCTGCAAGAGAGTGGAGTATCCGAAGCGATCATCGCCGTAGCGCTCCACAGCCATGTTCCGTTGCTGCTGCTGGCCTGGCTTTTGGCTGCGTCCATGCGGCTTGCTACCGGATCCGCCACGGTAGCCATGACCACCGCGGCTGGCATCATCGCACCCATCGCCCTGCACACGACGGGGGTACGTCCTGAACTGCTGGCCATTGCAACCGGCGCTGGATCGCTTATTTTTTCGCACGTCAACGACGGTGGCTTCTGGCTTGTCAAAGAGTACTTCAACATGACGGTCGCGCAGACCATGAAGACGTGGTCGATCTGCGAAACCATCATCTCTGTTTGTGGCTTGCTCTTCACTCTCTCGCTTGCTTGTTTCGTTTAGACCGTAACCTTTTGAGGATTTCATCGATGACCGAAAAGCTCGTTCCCCATGGAGTTTCGCGCCGCAGCTTTCTGCGCAATGTTGCATCAGTTGCCCTTGTCCATTCCGCAATCGGCAGAGCGCAATCCGGCTCTTCGTCGTCGAGGACAAACAGTATTCGTGCCTATGTCGGCACCTATACGGGCGTCCCCGGCAGCGGAAGCAACGGTGAGGGAATTTATCTCTTCGCGATGAATGCCTCCACAGGCGAACTCACTGAGCGGAGACTCGTGGCGCGAGCACCGAACCCATCCTGGATTGTTCTGCATCCTACGCGCAGGTTTCTCTATGCCGTCAACGAAGTCAGCGATTACAGAGCAGGCGCGGGATCGTTAAGCTCGTTCGCGATTGATGCGGCCACGGGAGATCTGCGCGCGTTGAACACGGTCTCTTCCGAGGGCGGCGATCCGGCGCATGTGAGCATCGACGCAACCGGCCGCTTTGCCTTCGTCGCCAACTATGGTGGGGGTAGCATCGCCGTTCTGCCGATCCTCGCCGATGGATCGCTGGGAGCGGCAGTAGACCTGCACCGCGATGTTGGCTCAGTTGGAAACCTGCAACCTCACGATTCTCCAACAGGAAGTTTTGCCTTCAGCGGGCACGATGCTCCCCATGCACACATGATCTGCGCTGACCTTGCAAACAAATTTGTGCTGGCGACCGACTTGGGTCAGGACCGCATCTATTCTTATCGCTTTGATCCCGTCACGGGCAAGTTGACCCCGAGCAGTGATCGGGCCTTTGTCACGCTCCCCCCTGGAGACGGACCGCGCCACTTCGCATTTCATCCTGGCGGACATTGGCTCTTCGCGATCCAGGAAGAGTCGTCCACCATCACGACATTCGCCTATGATCCGGCCACCGGTACCCTCACAGCGCGGCATACCGTCTCCGCACTACCTGCGGGTTTTGCGGGATCGAGTTTTGCCTCGGAGATTCTTGTTTCGGGGAATGGAAAGTTTCTGTATGCGGCCAATCGTCTTCACGATTCCATTGCAGCATTCGGCCTTGAAGAGGACGGGGCACTGAGGAGTCTCGGTGAAGCATCCACGATGGGCGATTATCCTGGACAGTGCCGCATCGACCCTAGCGGGAGTTTTCTTTTCGCCTGCAACCGCCGTAGCGACAGCATCACTGCATTCAGCATTCACCCGGATACTGGAATGTTGACGTTCACTGGGAGATACGCTGCGGTAGGAAGCCCCGCGTGCATTACATTCGCGACGTAGGCAAGCTCCGAACGAGCGACTATTCACAGATTCACCGTTCCCGCAGGGGCTAAAGCCTCCTAGTTTTATTGGTGTTTTGCGGCACGGCGAAACAGGCTGCGGAAAAAGGCTGGATTTCGCCAAAAATGCTGAAATACGTCCCTCGGCGGCAAAAGCCGACGCTGATTTGATTGATCTTATCGGCACGGCTAAAGCCATGCCCCTTCAAAGCTGAGGGCAAAATCGAGTTTTCCGCAGGCTGTAAAGCCGTGCCCCTTCAAAATCGGTTTGTGCGACGAGTTCTATTTTTCCTTGACCTTGATCACGAAATAGACAAAGCTCTCGCCTTGGGCCACCAGCAACTGATGCGGCAAGCGGGCCGGGATATGCGCGAAATCTCCCTGCTTGAGGATGGTTGATTTGCCGTTCAAGACGGCCTTGCCACGAATCTCTCCGGGGCTGACCGTTTCAACCTCTTGCACCGAGCCACCGGTGACCAGGGTTGCGGCTCCCTGAACGACAAGAAAGATGTCGGCATAATTCTCATGAATCTCAGCACCGCCATCCTTGTGACGCAATGTGAGCATGGTGAAATGGTTGGGATATTCCCGCAGTTTGATGCCTGCGGCCCCGTCGGCCCCTTGCGCCTTCGGAATCAGTTCGAGCGCCTTCTCGATCAACTGACTCTGCGTGAAGTGATCCAGTGCCAACCCGCTTGGAAGTTCATTCTCTGTTACATCTGCTGCAGCGCTCATTGAACCTTCTTTGACTTCCATCAATTCCCTCTCGTTCCGGTGTACCGCATTGATTCCGATTCTTCGCTTCACCACATCAGTTCGACTTCGATCACTGAGCGCTGAGATGCGTTGCAGCGCCTGGGGAGGACAGGGAATCTGACCTGGGCCCTGAAATCTTCCTCACCACTTTACAGAGCCTCGGCTTGTTCGTCCAAATTGCGCTCGCGGTTGCTCAGCCAGAGGCCTGATTCCTGGCCGGCGCAGGGTCGGGTGCAAGCGATATTTGCCTACGAGACTTGCTTCTCGTAGGCAAATTGCAGCACTTTTCGAATGAGCGGTAGAGGAGATCGATTACTTGGTGGCGGGAGGCAGACTTGAACTGCCGACCTACGGGTTATGAATCCGTCGCTCTAACCAGCTGAGCTACCCCGCCGAGGAAGCGTCGGGAAGACGCTCGACCTTTTGGGTCTGGACAGACGGGGCGAAGTGAATTCGCGCGCACGTCCCAAGAACGATGATACGGGCACCAGGTTTTAAGGTCAACCGCGACCCGTCACATTCTGAGTGGCCGGGCCGAGAGAGGAAGAGCTCGGCGGCCTCCCAATCCACGCCTGGTCCTGTAAACTCACCTGCATGAGCATGTTGCGAATTGCCGGGGTGATTCCGGCCCGGCTGGGTTCCACGCGGCTGAATCGTAAGGTTTTGCGTTTGATTGCCGGGCGCCCCATGGTGGAGTGGGTTTGGCGCGCTGCCGCCGCAAGCGGTCTGATGGATCCGGTTGTGGTCGCGACCGACTCCGAAGAAGTGGCCCTGGTTTGCCGGGAGCGCAATATTCCGGTGGTGATGACCTCGCCGGACTGCACCAGTGGCTCCGACCGGGTGCGTGAGGTCGCGAGCCAGATCGATGCCGACATCTATGTCAATATTCAGGGCGACGAACCGACGCTCACGCCGGAATTCTTCCCTCCCCTGCTGGCGCTCTTCGAACTGCCTGAGGTTGAGGCGGCGACGCTGGCTGTTGCCTGCTCCCCGGGAGAGATCGCCGACCCTAATGCGGTGAAAGTGGTGACGGCGCTGGATGGTCGCGCGCTTTATTTCTCTCGGGCTACGATCCCCTTCGACCGCGACGCGACGGGCACGGCAGGTTATCGCAAGCATTTGGGCATTTATGCGTATCGGAAGGCGGCTCTGGAGCGATTCGCCGCATTGCCGCCGACTCCGCTGGAACGGACGGAGAAGCTGGAGCAGCTTCGCTTGCTGGAGAACGGGATTGCGCTCTATGTCGCGGAAGCACCGCGCGACACGATTGGAGTGGATACCGAGGCCGATCTGGAACGGGCGGAAGCGATGCTGGTGGGGTCGACTTGCCCATCAGGGCTCTGACCGAATGGAGAAGTCGACTTGAGTTCATGCTTTCCCAGGTCTCAAAAGCGAGACCTGGGGCACCCTCTGCTATGAAGACCGCAAACCTTTTGTTGTCACTCCGGCTGCATGTTGTACATGAACAGGGCGCGCAACTCCAGATAGGGTCCGTGGAACTCCTTCGGCAAGGGCGGATAGTTGGAGCCGGTGAGAGCGCCCCATGCGGCGCGGTCCAGGCCTACATCGCCGGAGCGGCCCTCCATGATCACACTGCCTTCCATCAATCGTCCATTGGGCAGGACTTTGAAGCGGATCAGGACCTGGCCCTTTTTGAGGATGGGGGCATTGACCTCATCGGGAATAAGGGGATCCCATGTGTGCATGGTTTCGTAGTGCCATTTTTGAATCCAGTTTCGGAAATCGACGCCCTGCGTGTCGGACAGGATCTGGATGCCGCCGTCGCCGGCGCCGGGATGCCTCGCCAAACCACCAGAACCCATGGGTGCGGTGTTGCTCTGGCCTGAATTGCGTGCCCCTTTCATCGCTTCATGGAGCAGATCGTTGGGGTTGGCGGAGTTCATGGCGAAATTGGGGCGGGCGGGAACAGCCTGCGGACGCGGCGCTTCCGCCTGCGAGGTGGTCTGCGGGGTGGGCGGGACGGGCGCGGGAGGGGTCGAGGCCTGTGGGGCGGGCGTTGGCTCGGGTGCGGGCGCGGGCGGCGTCGGCTTGTTCATCTCTTCGAGCGTTTTTTTGTCGATGACCTGCTTCTGGGGCACGGGCTTGACGGCCACCTTGGGCTGCAATCGCCGCAGGGCGTCGGGTGGAACGTCGAGGTAGGTGAGGTCCTTGCGCTGCTTGATGGCGTCAAACGGATCGATTACCGGGGGTACCTTGAAGACATAGCGCGGGATCCAGGTGAGGCCGGAAAGGAGCGCGATGTGGAGGAGAATGGCCAGCCAGATGCCTTCGCGCAGACGGGCGAAACGGCGCTCATCTTCAAGCTCACTGATCATGCTGAGGAGTTCGTGGGTATCGTAGTCTACCCAACGCGAGCGCAGGGCCGCGGGAGTTGCGGACTCATCGGCTTGTTCGCGCGCGGAGGTGTCCGGCACGGCAACAAGCGGTTCTGGACTCGTCTCGGTCGGCCCTGTGGGCTCGTTCACTGGCTCTTGGCTGGTGGGCATTGGCACGCAGAAACCTGGCCGGGCTGTGATCCCTGCCGGGAACTTCAAAATCCTTCCCTACTATTCTCTCATCCTGACGAAAGCCGGTGCATCCCTATCGGACGCAAACCGGAGCTGGCGTTCCGGTCCGTGCGGTACACGCCCCGCCCCGTACAATAATGCCTGCACTCTGTGAGACGGATTTCCGGGTGGAAGGGGACCCTGCTTGAAGCTGTTTTTTGTTCATTTGATGGCCAAGTGGCATATCGCTCTGGCATTGCTGGCCAAACTGGGCTTTTGGGGAGCGGGCGTGGCGGCGCTGGTGGACACCTCGTCGATCCCGGTGCCCATGGATGTCTTTATCGCCGGGTGGGTGTGGACCGACCGCGATCACTTCCTGCTCTATTGCCTGCTGGCGTCGGCTGGATCGGCGATTGGGGGGTTGGTTCCTTACGGATTGGGACGGGCAGGCGGCGAGCTGTTTCTGCTGAAGCACGTCGACCGCAGACATTATGAGAAGATCCGCGCGCGCTTTGAACGCCAGGAGTTTCTGGCCATGATGATCCCGTCGATGCTGCCGCCGCCAACGCCATGGAAGGCCTTTGTCTTTGCGGCGGGGGTGTGCGAGATGCGGGTTTTGCCGTTCATGCTGGCGGTGTTTTGCGGCAGAATGGTGCGCTGGCTGCTGCTGACGATGCTGGTGATGAAACTGGGACCGGGTGCGGTGGATGCGGTTTTACACCACGGGCTGGCCGCAGCAGGTGTTGCCGGGGGGCTGGCGGTTGCCGGGTTCGCCTGGTGGTGGACGCGGAGAAGACGCAGCGGGAAGACGCTGGAAGATTAGGGCTGGGGTTCGTAGTGCCCCGGAGGCGCGGGGCACCTGGCCGGGTTTCTACCCATCACACTTGTATTCGAAGCGGTCGCCAAATTCGGGTCGCTAACGGGTTCTGTCTGGATTGGCGACAAGAACGAAGCCGCAGGCGCCGTGGTCACTGCAGCATTGGCTGGTGTGCGGTTTTGAGGCCGGTATGGGGCGGGAGTTGTGGGCAGCAAAGAGGCCTATGCTGAAGCAGCCATGACGAACCTTCCGGAAATCGGCCAGTTCGGGACTCGTTGGCAGCCCGGTCAAGAAAAAGAGTATTGAAATTCCATATATATATCTATAGGGTGCCACCGCGACCGTGACCACGGCAAACGCCTGCGGCTCCCTTCTTGCCTCCTAATCGAAACCGACTCGAACGATGCTCGTGCTCATCCTGCGGAACCGTGCGCGAGTCGGTTCCGATGTAGGCTAGCGACAATGCAGGCATGACCTTCTAAAATGGGCAGTGAATCGAGGGCCGAAGATGCAGAACCTTGACCTAGCCAACCTAGCTTCCTATGCCAAGCAGTTGGAGGGATCAACCTTATCGGTCCTCACTCATGACGCCAAAAACAAAACCGTATTACTCGAATTCAGTCATTGGGATGGTCGAACGATCTCAGTAGAGTGTCGCGGTGTGATCCATTGCAACGTTTCGGTGGATGGTCCTGACGGTGATTCAGAGGTAATTGGGGCACCCGTGGAATGCGTGGAAGATGGGATTCTCGATCACCTGGAACGGATTGGATATCTCTGGAAGCTAGAGCCGGAGTGGGCAAAAAACTTGGAAGGCCCGTGGCTTCATTTTTCGATCAATGGGGACACCTGCGCTTCGGTCATTTGCAGAGCGGTTGCTTTCAATTAGCGAGTCTTCTGTCCCGCTGTTCCGGTTCGGGTTGATTGACCGGCCATTCGGAAGTTACCAATTTATCAATATTTGCTTTCCTTCGATTCAGCGCGGGAAATCGAACTGCTGGCCTTTTTGGGAGAAATTCTGACCTTTCAGGGAAAGAAGACTATCTTTGGTACTTTCTACGCAAATCCGCCCTGCCGTTAGGACTTAACGGCAGGGCGGAAGGCGAACGGGCGGTTACTTATTGGCCAGGGCGACCTGGCTCTGGCTGGGCAGGATGCGCCGGACGAGAACTGGAACGCCCAAAGCCACCCCGACAACCAGGGCGGTCGAAACAAGATCGTTGCGGTAGAACGGAACGGCTGCCGCGTAACAGGCCATCAAGCCGCTTGGGTTGTGCGGATACATGGTTGTGCTTGCCCAGACCGCATAGTTCGAAACCACGAAGAACGAGGTCGGTCCGAGAATCGCCGCGGCGCACCCGCGGATCACGGTGGTGCGGGCATGCAAAAGGATCATGCCGAGCGCCATCGCCATCACATACCAGCCCCAGGTGGTGATATAGCCCTGCCATTGGAAGCTGTAGTGATAGGCGTAGACGGTGAGGTAGTAATCGGTCGCCATGAGAGCGGCCAAGGGCAGGGCCATCTCTTTCCACGATCTGCGCGCGCCGAAGTAGAGAAGCGCTCCGCCGAGAGCCGTGAAGTTGAACCATCCGGGATGGGGAACAATACGGCTCAGAATTGCAGCAAGCAACAGCAAATATGCGGGCATGAACACCTCAAGGGAAAATGTGTCGGCGCTCCGAATCGAGGAAGCGAGAAAACACGACTGTTACCATTCTGCGGGGCAAACGGCTCCGGGTCAATTGGAGTTTTTCATGGGCCGAACAAGGAATTGGGGATTGTGCACAAAGGACATGGCTTATCAGCCTTTGGTGAGAGCCTCATGGTCCGTGAACCACCCTTCCGGGCGTAAACAGGCTGCGAAAAAAAGCTATATTTCGCCGAGAATCCCGAAATGCCTCCTTCGGTGGCTAAAGCCAACGCTGATTTGATTGACCTTATCGGCACGACTAAAGTCGTGCCGTTTCAAGATGTACCCCATGCGCCCGGCTGGACTGAGACTCAACTTTAACCGCGACTCGACTTTAACCGCGGGCTGTACGGCAGGGCTCTCACCGCTGCTCTCGGCCATTCAGTGCTTCCCCCACATCGTCGCGGCCGTCGACGATATAAACCCAACCGCTGAGGGGGGGGGAGTTGCCGCTCACCCTGCCTGCTCCCAGAAACGAATAGGAAAAGCGCAGGTCGGTGAACTCGACCGCCGTCCAGGATCGATTGGGGGGCAAGCGCGGCGGATCGAGAGGGGCAATTGCGACTGGCCCGGCGTCGCGGACCATCGCCCAGCTTCCCCAATCCAGGTAGACCTGACCGAGTTGGGTTCGCTTGGCAGCCTCGGTCGCTGGGGTGCCGGCCGGTTTGTACAAGACGTCGTTGCCCGGATCGCTTTCAATTGTCTGTTTGTCGGTATTCACTTCGGCGGTCTGGAAATAGTCCTGTGTTTCCAAGATCGCGTGCCAGCGGAAGGGGTTGACCGGGTAGGGCTCCATGGCCATGCGCTTCACCGGGGCCTCGGCGACCTGGGTATTGGCGGCCATCGCCAGCGCCTGCGCATGTTCTGCCCAACGCCAGCAGCCGAGAAGCAGCATTCCGACCAGGGCAAAGATCGCCCAGCCTTGGCCGCGAAATGCGGGACGGCGCGCCCCGATCTCGCGATCCGCCAGCCCCAGCAACCAGGGCAGGATCAGGGCAGACAAAAGCAGAGCCCAGGCCACCGGCTCGGCGATAAAGACGAAACTACCCGCGTACCAGCGTGCATTGAAGGGAAAAAAGGGACGGACACCGTAGTTGTTGGTCCAGTCGAGCAGGATGTGGCTCAGAGCTGCCAGAAGCGCCGTGGCATACAGCCAGACCCACTGGATCGGCTGCTTTTGGAGTTTGCGATGCAGCGGCGCGCCGGGGTCCTTTGCCTGGGCGAGGGCGACCTTGGCCAGACGACGCTTTTCCAGCCAGCGATCGACCAGCCAGAGGGCGGCGACGACGACGGCAGCAACCACCGGCACGGCGAGAAAGGTGTGGGTGATGCCACGATGGTGCTTGAGCTCCTCGACCGGCCCGGCCAACCCCCAGACGATGTCGAGGTCGGCGGCCTCGGCGGCCAGCACGGCGGCCAACGTGGCGTAGGCTGTTTTGCGATTCAGTCCGGCGCGGCCGATGCAGGCTCCGGTGAGGAAATGGGTGATCGGTTCCATGGCGTAACCATACTATCGTGCCAAGGCGCGAAGCCTCTTATAATCCTTCCCATGGAAGAGAATCACAGCCGGACGCTTTTCTCCGAACGGGGGCCGGAAGGATCCTCCGGCGACGAGTTGCGGGTGGCCGAACTGCGCGCCGAGCTGCGCCGTCACGAACATCTGTACTACGTGCTGGACGCGCCGGAGATCACGGACGCGGAGTACGACGCGCTGATGAACGAGCTGAAGCGGCTGGAAGAGTCCCACCCCCAGTTGGTGACGGTAGATTCACCGACACAGCGTGTGGGAGGAAAGCCTGCGGACGGCTTTCAGAAGGTGGCGCATTCACGGCCCATGCTGAGCCTCGACAATGCTTATTCAACCGAGGAACTGGCGGCATGGGACGCGCGTGTTCACGAACTGGCCGGGCCACTGGCGGTCGAATATATGGCCGAACTGAAGATGGATGGGCTCAGCGTAGCCCTGCGGTACGTGCCGGACGCAGCGGGAGGTTCGCGGCTGGCTACCGGACTTACGCGGGGCGATGGATCGGTGGGCGAGGATGTCACCAGCAACATCCGCACCATCCGCAGCGTACCGCTGACCATTACGGCGGCACAGTCGGCAAAGGCGGACCTGCCGCCGGCTTTTGAGGTGCGCGGCGAAGCCGTGATGCCCGCAGCGGCCTTCCTGCGCCTGAACGAAGAGCGCGAGGAACTGGGCCTATCGCTGGCGGTGAACCCGCGCAACGCGGCGGCAGGGACGCTGCGCACGCTGGAGCCCAGCATTGTGGCCAATCGGCGGCTGGAGGTTTACGCGTATTTTCTGCTGGTGGACGGCGAGTATTGGCCGCGGGGGCAGCGCGCAACTCTAGACGCATTGGCGTCGCTCGGTTTTCGTGTGAATCCCCGGCGGCAACTGCTGAAGACCGTGGAGGAGATGACTGCCTTTATCAATCGTGCGGAGGCGGACCGAGCCTCTTTGGGGTACGAGATCGACGGCGTGGTGCTGAAGGTGGATGCCTACGCCACGCAGCAGCGATTGGGTTCCACTGCACGCGCTCCCCGCTGGGCCATCGCCTACAAGTTCACCGCGCAGTCCGGACTGACCCAGGTGCGGGGAATCACGGTGCAGGTGGGACGCACTGGCAAGCTGACTCCGGTGGCGGAATTGCAGCCGGTCTTCATCGGCGGGACCACGGTGAGCCGCGCCACACTGCATAACGCGGACTTCATTGAGCGCCTCGGCCTGATGATCGGCGACTGGGTGCACGTGGAACGGGGAGGAGATGTGATTCCCAAGGTCGTCGAGGTGGTATCGGACAAGGACCACCCGCGCGGGGAGACGGCTTTTGTTTTTCCGGTGGAGTGCCCGGAGTGCCACAGCCAGGTCGTCCGCGCCGAGGGTGAAGTGGACTTCCGCTGCGTCAATGCCAACTGCCCGGCCAAGCTGCGCGAGAGCCTGCTGCATTTTGGCAAGCGCGCGGTGATGAACATAGAAGGTCTGGGTGAGGCAGTGGTGCAACAGCTTTTGGATCGTCAACTGGTCAAGAGCGTTGCCGATCTTTACTTGCTCACCGAAGAGCAGTTGACGGGGCTCGACCGATTCGCGAAGAAGTCGGCACAGGCACTGCTGGAGGAGATTGAGGCCTCGAAAAATGCGGGGCTGGCGCGGATCCTGATGGGGCTTGGCATCCGCTTCGTCGGTGAAAGAACGGCGGAGTTGCTGGCTGGGGAGTTCGGTTCGATTGAAGCGCTGGAGGCAGCGAGCGCCGAGGAACTGGAGCGGGTGGAGGAGGTTGGTCCGCGCATCTCCCAGGCGATTCTGGAGTTTTTTGCGCAAGCCGCCAACCGCGAACTGGTGGAGGCGCTCAAGCGGTCGGGCGTGGTGATGACCGCGGAGAAGAAGGAACGCTCGGTTCAGCTGGCAGGATTGACTTTTGTGCTGACGGGGACGCTGCCGACCATGAGCCGGGATGCTGCCAAGGATTTGATCGAGGCGGCTGGCGGCAAGACTGCAGGCTCGGTCAGCAAGAAGACCAGCTACGTGGTGGCGGGCGAAGAGGCCGGGTCGAAGCTGGAGAAGGCGCTCACGCTCAAGATTCCGGTTCTGGATGAAGCCGGTTTGCTCGAATTGTTGCAGGCAGGAAGCGGTTCTACTTCTTCGGCGCCTGACAGTCCGTCCCAAGAGACGGATGCGTAACCATCTGCATCGCAATCAGCGGCAAAAGAGCCATCGCGAAGAGCAACAAGTCGAAGAGCATGGCGGCCTCGCTTTCTGGTCAGGTTTGTCTTGTCGCGTTTCGATTGAACTGCTTACAGTTGAATTTGAGGTTTGTGGCTTCCGCTCAGGCCGAAAACGGTCTAGAGCATTTCCGCAAATAGCGTAGACCGTAATTTCCTAGGCTTCCCACCCATTCCGCAGAAAAACGCGGAATGGATGGGGCACCGAAGTCTACAGTAAAAGCAAACATGCTCTAGTTCACACGCCGGCGTGTCGGGATTTTGGCGTGCTGATTTACTGTTCTCTGCTCGCGCTCCCGTTCGCGTTCCCGCTCCCATGCTTCGGCTCGCCAGTTCCGCGAGGCAAAGCGAGGAGACTCTTCGGCAACCTGTTCCGGTTCTTCGAGGCGGGATCTGGCCGGCATCACGCGTGCCGGGGAGACCGTCTGCATCATCTCGACGGAAGGCCTGGGCTTTTCAACGGCGGGTCTGGAGATCGTCTCGATCACGGGCATCGCCATATTCCGTTTGATCACGGCGGCCTCTTCGGGGCTCAGCAAGCGCGCGGAAGACTCGAAATCATCTCCGTAGATGGAATCGGAGGTGAGACTGTCATCCGTCTCAAAACTTTCAATGGCTTTCATTGCCGCCGAGTGGACCTGGATCGAAGGGCTCTCGGTCTTGCGGGAGGCCCTCGACGGGGCCTTGAGCACGGCCGCGCGGGGTTCCTGTCGAATTTCCTGGCCCGGTGACGGTCTCTTCTCGGAGGTGAACTCGGGGCGGGCGGCGGCACGCAGATCGGAGTGCAAATTGGAGCGAAGATCGGAACGAGATGGGATTGGTTGGGCGGATTCCTCCACCTCAACCTCATCGGAGTTGAGCAGAGACGGCTTCACTGCGAGGAGCTTGGCCATGAAGTCGTCGACCAGTTTATGCAGGCAGGTTTGCCCACAGAGATGTTTCGAGCCGGGCCGCAGCCGGTTGCGCGAGTTCCACCCGCTCACCCGCAGCTCCCCCCCCTGGTCGTAAGCAACAAACCAATGGTTGGTCTGTTTCTTTTCCGTCGCGCAGATGTCACACGAAATTGCCTGCCGGATCACTTGATCGCCCCCCAAGACCGCACGCCCTTTGCGCGGCCTAGTCGAAGCCAATTATCTCGTCTTGTCTCGCGATTGAACAGACTCAGAATCGAGACTGTACCATTGCAGACAATCCAATCAGAGATTACTTTGGATTCGCCCTCTGCTATTTCATCGTGCTTTTGCGCGATAACGAGAGGGGGGTTGAGGAAGAAACAGGTGGAAAAGCAAAAAAGGAGCAAAGAAAGGTACCTGTTCTAAAACGGGACGATTCCGAGAAAAGCTCCAAAAAAACCAAAATGGAGCAGCAACCATTACTATCGGGTCGTTATGACCGTTTCTGAGACACTATTGCCGTTCCAGAATTGGTGTACCCAATACCCGCCGAGAGGTGGAAATGCAGGTCCACTTCGGCTTCGCTCAGTGCAGGCTTTCGACTCCGCTGAAGAACGCTTCGCTCTGGATGACAGCTCATTTTTTAATGCTCGCCGCTGGATCATCCTTGATCCGGCAGTAAGATCGATGAAACGGTTGAAAACTGCAAGTTGGATGCGAGTTTTATCGCACTTGGGAAATCACCGAAAAGGTGAGCCTGAGATCCACGAAAATGCAGGTCCTTCGACTCCGCTGAAGAACGCTTCGCTCAGGATGACAGCTCATTTTTTGATGCTCGCCGCTGGATCATTCCGTTTTAGGTACAGCTTTTCTGGAACCGCAACAGGACACACAAGACTGCGGCCGAGGATCTAATCCTCGGCCGCAGGTTTGGTTCCTTCGAGCTTCCGGCTACTGCCGGGGAGCGAAATAACCCTTCTTGGCGCGCGCCTGGTAGCGGCGGTCGTTGCAATAGAGGTAAATGGGGCGGAAGGACCCATCGTATTTGAAGTCCGCCGGGGTATACGTCAGCGCGTACTGGCTGCGCAACTCCTCTTCGATGGAAGTAAAGCTGTTGGAGACCTGTTCGACCGAGGGCGGGAAAAAGACCTGGCCGCCGGTAGCTTCGGCCATGTCGGCCATCACTTTGTCTCCCTTGCCGCGGCTCGGGGTCCAGTTGGTGCTGATGGAGTAGATGATGGTCTCGGCCCGCTGACATTCCTTGATGGCCTCGTCGAGATGGACCCGGCTCTGATCGTCGTCGCCATCGGAGAGCAGCACCATGGCCTTGCGGGCAGGCTCCTGGCCACGGGAGATATCCAGCAGCTTTTGATGGCATGCCGTGTAGACGGCGTCAAAGAGCGCGGTACCGCCGCCGGGACGCAGGCGGTTGATGCCGGTCTCAAGACCGTCGACATTGTTGGTCCAGTCCTGGGTGACGGTCGGGGTCACGTCGAAGCCCATGACGAAGGCCCGATCGCTCTTTGCCTTGACGATCTTCAAGAGAAACTCAACGGCCGACTGCTGTTCGAACTGGAAGCGGGAGCGAATGGAGGAGCTGGTATCGATCAGGATGCCCACGCGGAGCGGGAGATTGATCTGCTGATGAAAGCCTGTGACCTTGGTCGGAGCCTTCTGATCATCGAGCAGGGCAAAATCGCTCTGGCGAAGGTTAGGGATGTAATGCCCATGCTTGTCGGTGACGGTGAAGATGAGGTTGACCTCGTTCACCGGAATCTTGATGGTGGCCGCATTGGAATCTGCCGATTGATCCGCAGCCGGGGCCGACTGGCCCTGAGGTTGAGCCGGCGGCTGTGCAGGTGCGGTAAGGGGCAGGCCGGCCGGTTGCTGCGCCTGCATCGAAAGCGCCGACAATGCGGCCGCGAACACAAAGCCAATGTACTGAGTTTTCATAGCTCCCCTATTTTATCAATCGTTTCCGCTCGGTGCGACCGGACTGCAGACTGGGCTTGGGAGGAGCCGGCTGGCCGTCTTGCACCTTGGCGAGATAGTCGAGCAGTTCTTTCGGTAATGGTGCTTCGAGCTCCATCGTTTTGCCGCTTTTGGGGTGCGCAAACTCCAGGCGTGCAGCATGGAGGAAGTTGCGATCCAGTTTCAGCCTTTCAGGCTCTTCCCGACGCTTGGCCTGAGCGGCCACCTGGTCGGTCAACTGACCGGCTCCGCCATAGAGCGTATCGCCTACCACGGGATACCCAATCGACGACATGTGCACGCGGATCTGATGGGTGCGGCCGGTCTCGATGCGTACGCGAACCAGGGTGAACTTGCCAAAGCGGGAGGCTACTCTCTGCACCACCTCGTAGTGGCTGACGGCGGTGCGGCCATTTTCGAGGGGCCGGGTGGTCATGCGGGTGCGCCGCAAGGGATCGCGGCCGACGGCGGTGTTGATGGTGCCCTTTTCCCGCTCCACCGCGCCATGGACCAGGGCGATGTAGGTCTTGCGCATCTGCCGGTTGCTGAACATCTCACCCAAAGCTGCGTGGGTGCGGTCGTTCTTGGCCACGATAATGAGGCCGCTGGTGCTCTTATCCAGGCGATGGACGATGCCGGGGCGCAGATCGCCTCCATTTGCCGAGAGCTTTTTGAAGCGGAAGAGGAGCGCGTTGACCAGGGTCCCGCGATTGGTTTCGCTTTCTGTCTGGCCGGCCCCGGCATGGACCATCATTCCGGCCGGTTTGTTGATCACGGCGAGATCGGCGTCTTCGTAGATCACGTCGAGAGGAATGTCCTCGGCAATAGCCTTGAGCGGCGCCGGGCGTGGTTCGCCGGTAATGGTGAGAACCTCACCCCCGCGGAGCTTCATCGAAGCCTTCTCGCGCCCCCCATTGACCAGGACATCTCCCTGCTCCATCAGGAGTTGCACACGCGAACGGCTGACCCCGTCCAACTGCTCGGCGAGAAACTGATCCAGGCGATACCCGGCAGACTCATCCATCACATGAATGGAACGCACCACTTCACGTGGTTCCACGGGGGCTTCGAGCATTGTTGAAACCGACTTCTTTGCTTTCCTAACTGCCATTTACCGCCTCATTCCGTTCTCGCCGCTTCGACCACTCCAGCAAGAGACCTGCACCAGCCAACACCAAAGCGAGGCCCGCCAATTGCGGACCATCCACTGTTCCACCGAAAAATGCACCGCGACCTTCGCTGTCGCGGAACAATTCCGCGCCATAGACAAGGACACCGGTTCCCATGAGCCCGATTCCGGCGACGTCGCCGGGGTTGCTCCGCCTGGGAAGCCAGACCAGCAGGAAGATTGCGAGGGCCAGGAAACCGAGGGCGGCATATGCCTGCGCCGGATGTACCGGAACCCCGAGCGGAGCGCCGCTCCAGCGGGCAGCCAAAGGACTCTCATAGGTAACCGCCCAATGCCTGGCAAAACCGTTGCCGACCTCGATTCCATAACCGGAACCAGCCAGCAGCGCACCCAGTTGTTCAAAGGCCGCAGCCACCGCCAGAGGAGCTGCCAGCGCATCCGCAACGGCCCGCAAGGGCATTTTGTGCAGCATCACATAGAAACCAGCGGCCAAAACCGCGGCGACGGCCCCGGCCACAGCCACCAGGGGATGATGAACCATCGCCAAACCCAATAGCCAGAGCGGATGCTTGCGGAGATCGTTCCAATTCGCCACGATGACTAGGAGTCTGGAGCCCACCAGCGCGGCAAACAGGGCGACTACGCAGAGATTCCAGACTTTGGCAGCATCCAGACTTATGCAGCGAGCGGTATGTTGCGCCAAAAAGAGAGCGGCAAGCACGCCGAGCGCAGCCATTGCGCCGTAGGACGGGATCTGGATGAGTCCGAGGTGGAAGAGAAGTGGATGCAAGCAGAACGTCGCCTTAAGGAAGAGTGTGTGCGGCAGCACGCAAGACAACGCGGCACTGATGAGTCAAAAAACGCCTACTTCGAACGGAGTTTCCGAGGAGCACGATTACCCTTCATCGCATTCATCGGAATGAATACACCAAATCTCTTGCGCGCACGGGCAGCCTTAGCCGGCGGGTTGGGTGCTGGAATTGCCGTTCCAGCCGGCATGGGGATATCAAGTTCAAAGAGCGGAATAACCTTGCTTTCAAAGGCTCGCGTATACGAACGAACTTTTTCTTGTTCAGCCATAAAGCTCTCCCATATTCAGTCTACATCATACGTGGATTTGAAATAGGATCTGGCCTCCTGTTTGGCTCGAACAAGGAGTGATTCAAGCTTGACCAGTCCATCGGGAAAGTTGTGATTCTCGGCATCAAGTTGCAACTTTCTGAGCTGATGCAACCGCTTCATGACCTCATCGTCCGAATATCGATCCGAAAGAATCGTCTCCCACTCCAATTGAATATCGATAAAGAGGCTATCCAGAGTGGCCGCGTACAGGCAGGCTGCTTTATGCTTCTTCGCAAAGGGAAATACGTCCTTCAGGGCGTCAGCGACCTGTGAGGCAGCAATGATCGAGGCCCAAACGGGAGCATAATCCTTCCATAACGCCCAAGCCGCAATACCTGCACAGGAAGCGATAGCTTTGAGCGCTGCTAGCCCCGTTACCCATCTGCCGAGTTCATCCCTGTAGAGATGAACATAAAACGCATCTCCCTTGAGAATCGTCATGGCATTCCAATACTGGCGTTGTTGACGATGGGGGTCGGCTGCGTTCTCGTTCATCTTCGTGCTTTATTCCTTCCAGGCAGGAAGTGCGACAATCTCCCGTCGCAACGAGTGTACTCCCAGGAAGGTAGAATACGGCCCACTTGGCCGTGAGCAATGCGCCGGTGAACCCGTCCTTAGACGGTGGAGCTCTCCGCGGTTCATTAGGCATTCCGGACTGGCGGACACTGCACACAAAACCGATTGTCGAGTCGAGCCCCTGTTCATGTGTATTGGTTCAACCGGCGTTAACCGCTTCACCTGCTTTGCAGGCCGTCTTCTATTGCGGATAGTATGGGTCGGCGCGGCGAATTACAAGTCTTGTAGTTGCGTGGGCGATGTGCTACGTTATCGGCCTTCCGATTTTCGGGCCAACGCGCCAATTGGGGAAGCAGGGCGAGCTTCAATTCGCAGCGCCATTGGTTGCGGCTGGCTTTGGCTTGGCTGTCTGTGCAACGAGTTTCTTGAGCTTGGGCTCGATGCTCGCGTCGCCCACGTGCTGGTCTTCGAGCACGCCGTCGGCATCGATAGTGAAGGTGGCCGGAATTTCGTCAACGCCAAAGGCCCTGGAGATGCGCCCGTCGACAGTATCCCGCGTCTGTAGCCAGTTCATGCCGTTCTTTTCAACAAACTTCTTCCACTTGACCTCGTCCTTGTCGACACTGACGCTCAACACTACAAGCGGCTGTCCCTCGAATTTTTTGGCAATCGACTGAATATGCGGCAGCGCCTCGACGCACGACTCGCACCAAGTCGCCCAGAAATCAATCAGAACCACCTTGCCGACCAGATTGCCCAAAGAAATACGCTGACCGTCCAAAGTAGCTACAGAGAACAGGGGAGCCATCTTCGCCCGCGCCAGTTCGACGTGCCTCACGAAGCGGTCAGCGCGGCCCCGCAAATCGGGACTTGTGTGGTCCTGGTCGAGGAAAGCGGTAAACTCCGCGCGCGCTTCCTCATCGCGATGCAGCCAGGCAAGTGAAATCCCTAGGTGGTAACGAACAGGGGCGAGATCCGGCTTCAGTTGCAATGCCGCCTTGAACTCCTCGCAACTTTCTGCAAAGAGCTTATCTTTATCTTTCTTCGCATTGAATGCCTGGTTTTGCAGCGCACTGGCAAGCGCCCAATGAATGGGCGCCCTTTCTTCCGCCGGAGCGATCTGAAGCCACTGGCGCGCGATCTGCTCCGCGTCTTTGTAAGCACCGATGCGGTTTGCGTTGAAATATGCATTGCTCAGGCAGGCCGTGCAATGACCACCATCCTGCTTGTTAGCCTTGCGATAAGCATCCAACGCAAAAACGTTCGCGCCGTTCTTTTCCCATGCCAAGGCTTCTGCAAAGGTCTTTTGTGCCCGAGGGTCGGTGGGATCCCCGAGCTTGGGAGCGCCTTCTTGGACCTGCGCGCAAGCTGCCAAAGCAACCATCGTCAGGGCCAGCAGAATGAATGTGGATCTGGCTTCTCTCAATCCTCTATCGATACGGAGCACGCGCTTTCCTCCCCGTGAATTTCAACCAAAGATCCTTCGCGGCCCATTCAATACAAAACCGACTTGCCTTGGTACAGGTCAGGAGCCGGTCTTCCACTCTTCTTCCAAAACTTCATCGAGGAGGCCACGCAGGCTTGCGGCACGGGCATGGCCGAGTTGAGCATCGCCCCCGGCACTCTGCCCGGCCAGCGCCTGGGAGAGTTCGTCGGCCAGATTCAGCGCGGCGAGAACGGCCACGCGGAGAGAATCCACGGTGCGGCCCTGGGCGGACACAGCGCGCATCTTGGCATCCACCTTCTCGGCCAGGTCGCGGATATGAGCCTCATCCTGGCCGGAGAGGTGATAGGTCTGATCGTAGATGCTGACCGTCACATACGACGTGCGTTCCTCTGCCAAAGAGACCTCCCAGTTGCGATGCTCAGATTTCCAGTGCGTCCAACTGCGCGAGCAGCCGCTCCACGCGCTGCCGCACCTGGTCCCGCTCACCGCGCAGGGTGTGGACTTCCGTCTGCAACTGATCGAGCTGAGGGCGCTGCTCGGCGAGTTGCGTCTCTAACTGCGCGGCGTGCTGCTCAGCCTCTTGACGACCCATCCGCTCGCGTTTGACCAGGTTGACGGCGCGCAGGACACGCTCTTCGAGGGCAGTGAACTCATCGACGGAGAGCTCGAGGATCTGCGAATCCTGGACCCCCGTCACGGACTCGGGCTTGGACGGGGAGACGGACTCGACAGCTTCAGGAGCTTGCGGCACGAGCACAGGCTCATGCTGCGGCTCCGGTTCCGGGTCGGGGGCAGAATCCAACTCGGTCTCGTTTTCCGACTCCAGTTCGGGTTCGAAATCCACCGACTCCTGAAAAACCGCATCGGAGCCATCGGTGTGTAACTCGTGCTCCAGGGGTTTTGTTTGCTGTTCTTCCAGCGGCTCGGATTCCCAAAAAGATTGCGACATCAAAATGACCTCCCCCAAACATCAACTGATTCGAGCAAGTATAGCGCCAATCCTGCTCTTGCTTCATTTTGTACGACTTTCTTCGCGACCGACAAGAGTTCGATGGAACACTGGCAGGCACGGACGAGAAAAGGCTAACTGCGCAGGCGCGCTCCGACCCTGCCGACAGCCTCCACAACCTGGTTCTGAAAGGTCTGAAGCTCTTCTTCGCGCAGGGTACGGTCGGTGGCCTGGAAGGTTGCGCCCATGAGCAGGGCGTACTCGCGCTCTGACCTTTTGGGGTCATGAAAGACCTCGCGGACACGCCATTCGACGAGTTCGGGAATCTGCAGCCCGGCCAGCGCTTTGTCGATGGCCTCCCAGGCGATGGTCTGATCAAGGAGGAGCGAAAAGTCGCGGCGGACAGGCTGGAAGCGAGAGATTTCGCGGGCGATCGGCTTGCTCGTGGCCATTTTGTATAGGCGGTCGAGGTAGAGCTCACCGATCAGCACTGGCTCCTTGACCTTGCGGGATGCAGCCTCGCGCGGGTGCAGTTGGCCGAACCACCCGACAGTGCTGCCGTCGACGACAACACGGGCGGCACGGTACGGATGGAGCCACTCGGGGGTGAGCCCGGAATCGGCGGGAAAACGGTCGAAGTACACGGAGCGCGTTTGAAAGCGTGCCAGGAGCTGCTCGACGACACCTTTTACATCGTGGAATTCGACGGCGCGGGTGGTGTGGAGCGCGCCCAGTTCCGGCAAAGCGCCGACGGCCCCGAAAGCGAGCGCGGGGCGTTCGTCGACCTTCTCGGTGGTGCCACTGAAGACGGTTCCGAGTTCGAAGAGGCGTACGTCGCTGACATCGCGATTGAGATTGCCTGCGACCATGGCCAACATCCCGGGCACCAGCGAGGGACGCAGGACTCCGGCTTCTTCGCTGAGGGGGTTGCCAAGGGGAACGACGAGGGCCGGTTGAGGGGCGGTGAGAGCTGCCTCGGCTGCGGAACAGAAGGTGCTGGCGATGGACTCGTGGAATCCGGCTGCCTGCATGGCGGTGCGGAGGCCTGCCTCGGCTTGGGCCCATGGAAGCGCCTGCACGCCCCCGCCAAATGCCGGGAGGGTGTTGGCAAAGCGGTTGAAGCCGTAGACGCGGGCGACTTCCTCGATGAGGTCAATTTCGCGTTCGACATCGAGACGCCAACTGGGCAGGGTGACCAGCCATGCTGCTTCGCTGCTTTTCGCTAGCTTGCATCCGAGTGCGGTCAGCACTTTCTCGACCGTGGCTGCGGTGATGCCTTCGGCGTCGACGGTGGTTCCGAGGATGCGATGGACTTCACTCAGCGCCAGCGCAACGGGCTGTCGGCCGGCAGTCTTTGCAGCGATGGCCGGGACCTGCACGTCGATGAGTTCGCCTTCGAGGGAACCGCCATTGGCAAGGAGAATCGCACTTACCAGAGCCGATGCCACGGGAGCCGCGTTGAAGTCGGCGCCGCGCTCGAAGCGGTGGCTGGCATCGGTGTGCAGGCCGTGACGGCGCGCGGTGCGGCGCACGGCAACCTGATCGAACCAGGCAGCCTCAACCAGCACATTGGTGGTGGCGGGAGTGATCATGGTGTCCCAACCGCCCATGACGCCGGCCAGACCGAGCACTTTGGCGTGATCGGCGACGACCAAATCTTCGGGATCGAGGATGCGCTCGACGCCGTCGAGGGTCTTGAGCATTTCGCCCATGATGGCACGGCGGACGACGATGCCGCCCTCGATCTTGTCGAGATCGAAGGTGTGCGTGGGTTGCCCCATGGCCAGCCAGGCGTAATTGGAGGCATCGACAGCATTGGAAATCTGCTTCTGCTGGAGAAGGCCGAAGTAGGTGGAGACCTCAGCGCCGGCAAACCAGTCCTTCGACGCGCCGATCTTCACGCCGCGCAGCACACGGGCGGTGAAGCGGCCACAGGCGTCCTGGGCCTCAATCTTTACGGAAAAGTTCTCGGCGGACGGGCGTGGCTCCGGCAGCGGATACGCCAGGGCCGGAAGCGCAAGACCATAGATGGCCGCCGCCTCGCGCACCACACCATAGTGGTTCATGGCGTCGACACGGTTGGTGGTGATGTCCATCTCGAAGAGCATGCCGTTGCCGGGGCCGAGATCGTAGGTTCCCTCAACAGCTATGCCGCGCAGGGTCAGGTCTTCGGCGAGTTGGGCGTCGGAGACGGGCAGCTCTGGAAGGTATGCCCGAAGCCATTTCGTCAATATGTTCATCGATTGAAACTTTCTTTTCGCAAGTTGGCGCTAATCGCGTCGCGAGTTCGCAGGTTCGCTTTCCAGCACGCCCAGAAGGGCATTGATCAGCTTGGCTACGCGGGTTCCTAAATCGAGCAATTCCCCACTAGCCGCTTCGTTAAAGAACCCCAGACTTGCCGCAAGTTCTGTCTGAGTTTGCAACTCGTTGATGGCCGCACGCGCGGTGCCAAGTCCCTTGCGCATCTCCGCATCGTTCAGCCGTCCGTGTGCTTCTGCAATATGGCTAGCCACATTCACGGAAGAACGGCGCAATTGCATCCGCAATCCGAAGGTCTCCGACTTTGGAAACTCCTCGGTTGAGGTATAGACCAACCGCGCAAGATCCATCGCCTTCTGCCACGCAATCAGATCGCGATAATGTCGAGTCCTGGGCATACATCCCCGCAAACTTGCCAACTCGCCATGGAACGCGGAGCGTTCCGCCAACGCGCGGTTCTGATTATTCATTGGGGCTTTCCTGTTCTTTAACTGCCCCACACTTTTTCAAATGCTACGCAAACTGCCCCAGAAACCGCATGTCGCCAGCATAGAACTGGCCGATTTCGCTGACGCCATATTTCATCATGGCGATGCGCTCGACGCCCATGCCGAAGGCGAAGCCGCTGATCTTTTTCGGATCGTAGCCGGGCTGCTTCTGTTGCGCGAAGGCGAAGACCGCGGGGTCAACCATTCCGCAGCCGAGCAGTTCGATCCAGCCGGAATTTTTGCACTTGCGGCAGCCTTTGCCGCCGCAGAAAATGCAGCTGATCTGGACGTCGGCGCTGGGCTCGGTAAAGGGGAAGAAAGACGGAAAGAAGCGCGTCTTGACGCTGGAGCCGAACAGGGCCTTCATGGCGTGGTCGAGCGTGCCCTTGAGGTCGCTGAAGGTGATGTTGGTGTCGACGCAGAGGCCCTCCACTTGATGGAAGATCGGCGAGTGGGTGGCGTCGGCGGCGTCATTCCGGTGGACTTTACCAGGAATGACAATACGCACCGGCGGTGCCTGCGACTCCATGGTGCGCATCTGCACGGGTGAAGTGTGGGTGCGCAGCAAGAGCCGGTCGCGCTGGGCGCGTCGCTCCTGATTAGCCACGACCAGCGTGTCCTGCGTGTCGCGCGCCGGATGGCCGGGCGGGAAGTTCATGCACTCGAAGTTGTAATAGTCGGTTTCGACCTCCGGCCCCACGCCGACCGAGTAGCCCAGCGCTGCAAAGACGCTGACGATTTCGTTGAGGGTTTTGGTGATGGGGTGCTCGGCGCCAGTCAGGCGGCGCGTACCGGGTAGAGTGATGTCGATGGCTTCGGCAGCAAGAGCCGCGTCACTGGGGCCGGAACCGGCAGCGGCATCAAGGAGCTGCTCCACGGTAGCCTTCAGCGCGTTGAAGCGCTGACCGAGGGCCTTCTTAGCTTCGCCGGGAGCGGACTTGAGCCAGCGGCTGGAGACGTCGTTGAGCAGGCCCTGCTTGCGGCCGAGCCACTGCAGACGGAATGCTTCAACGTCCGCCTCGGTGGAAACCGCCGTAGCGGATTCGCGCGCCTGTAGCTCAAGCTGGGCAAACGCCGTGTCAAGCGCAGCCTCGTCAAATGCCGAGAGATTGGGAATTTCGATGTTCATAAGCGTAAGCACTAGGATAAACCAGCGTGCTACGCCTGCTGTTCCCTGATGAAGCCAATTCCCTTGAGGAAGGCATTCAGATTCGGTTCGACGGAGGCGGCTCGTTCAATCGCACTTCTGTCGATTCGTGCGGCAAGATCCGTGGCGGGCATCCCCTTTCGATAGTCTGGCCATACCCTTTTCAATGCCTGGATTGCGAGTTCGGAGCTTTGCGGTGTCCTCGTTGTTTGGTCGGCAAGATGCCGTAACAGGAAGCCCTCATGACAGGGCCTTTGCCAGATCAGGAAAATCTTGTTCTTTCTTTCCAATGCCGAAATCTGAGCTTCCCAATCAGGGTTTTGCGAGAGCGTGTCTCTGTCCAGCAGAACGGCGCAACGCTCAAAGCCACCACGCTTGCGAATCTTCATCTGGATGCGTTTGACAGCAAGCTGCACTATGGCCAGGGGATCTCCACCCCCTGGCTGTAAAACGTCGCAATCCAGCGCCAGATGCAAGCCTGAACTATCAGCAAGCTCATTCAGCCGCTTTCCATAGGATTGCTCGCTGGTTCCTTCGCAGCCCAGATATATCCGTTTGCGTTGCGGGATGCCCCGGCTCAACCGATCCGCGGTACGGCCCCGTACACGCCCCCCAAATATTTCTGATAGAAATTATCCACCCTACGCACTGCTTCAATGTCTTTCAGGCTATAAACTTTGGTGCGCCCAATTTCATCCTTTTCCGTGAAGAAGATCTCTTCCTTATGCAATTCTTCGAGCAGCGATGCAGCCTGTCCACTTATCCAGAGTTGTGCATTATATGGATTGGTTTTCTTGTCATAAAACCAGCGCAATATCTCGGCCAACAGATTCGGATGGATCGCTGAATCCATTTCGTCAATTACTGCAACCCCTCCGACGATAAGCGCTTCTTTAATGATGGGAAATATCTTGACAAAACTCTTCGTTCCTTCGCTTTCCGACTGAAATATAAGCGGGAAGTCCAGCCCTTTGTGCGCAAAAATCGCCCCAAGGCCACCAGACGGCAATACTGACAGAGAAACCGAGTTCAGACCCAAATCGATACGATTGATAACCTCGTTTAAATGGGCCAAGATTTCAGGATGTGACGCATAGTACTGCACCATTGAATTCTCTTGCAGATCAAGTTTTTGACCATGGAGATTTGACGGAATTCGCTTTGCCCATTCCAAGAAAACAGATACGGGCGATTCTTCGATGAAGTGCGCAATTGTTGAGGTTAAGCTCACATTCTTTCTGAGCTTAGTCAATATGTGACTGAGACCTTTCATTGAGAAACCTTCGTCCGCCTTTACCTCCCTATCTTCTGTACGTTCAAATAGCCGCTTTGATCTGCCCGACGGAGGATGAGTTCTGAGTTGTTCGGAAAGAACTGTTCCACCTTGCCCGAATTTGTTAAGCAAGCGGACCTCATAACTGTACTGAGCAAACGGGTGCCCTTCCATTTTCCGCAAATTTGCGTTTGACAGATCATGGAACCAGTCGAAATAGACTTTAATGCGGGTGGTCGATCCCGCGCTGTAAGCATCTGCAAAAGGAACAAACTCCAACATTGCTTCGGGCGCAGCGTTCACGCTGTCAACCAAAAACCAGCGCAAAAACGTCAATGCTTTGAGCACATTCGATTTCCCTGAAGCGTTGGCTCCAAATATTGCAACCGTTTTTGGAACACGGTCACCACTGCCGTCGTTGACGAGGGCAAACCGGCCCTCCTCGTCCGGCACCTTCCCGCTGATCCGCAAGTCGATCACCTGCGTTTCGCGGATGGAATAGAAGTTCTCGATCTCCAGACGATGGATCATGGTTGGCCGCCTATAGCCAGAATTTACTCACGTATTATCGTATTATCGGCATTATTATGTCGATAATGCAAGTATGTTGTTTTTTCGTTCGATTATGAAAGCTGCCTGCCCCAAGGACGGGCAGCGTCATCGGCAATGTTCCAGGCCGGAAGAAAATCGGCCGATTGCGCCTTGGAAGCGAAGATTCAGGATATCTATAGACAAAATACAGGCACCTATACTCCTGCAATCGACTTCTCAACGTCAATAACGCGAGTACAGGAGATTCTTGCGCATTTTTCCAGACGCGGCTCAGTCCGGAATCCAGTGGACTCCGGGCTGAGCTGCGTTGCGGACTCTCAGAAACGATCAAATTGGAACGAGCAGGAGATGCCGGCCGGCCACAGCGAGAAGACACCAGTTCCCTCATCCCTCCGCTGCAAGCGCTTTGAAGCGGAAGAGCAGCCCCGCGGCGATTCCGCCCAGGCTAGGAACAAGCAGGAAAAGCCACACCTGCGCCAACGCCTTGCCGCCCACCAGCAGGGCGGGTCCGAAGCTGCGCGCTAGGTTCACGCTAACGCCGGTGATGTGGATACCAAAGATGTGGATCACTACCAGCGTGAGGCCAATGCCAAGTCCCGCAAATCCGGCAGGCGCGCTCTTCTGCGTGGAGCCCAGAACGACAATCACGAAGATCAGTGTCGCCACAAATTCAAATACTGCTGCCGAAGCCAGCGTGTATGCGCCCTGATAGCCGGGGCCCCATCCATCTTGGCCAAGGCCGCTGGCGGCGATGTCATACCCGCCGCCAACGCCGCCGATGATGACAGCAAGAACGCTGGCGGCCAGAATCGCGCCCACGAACTGGCCTACCCAGTAGCCGAACAGATCCTTGAGAGACATGCGGCCGGCTGTGAAAACTCCCAGGCTCACCGCCGGGTTGATGTGGCAGCCGGAGACGGGACCGATGCCATAGGCTGCGCCGATCAGCGCCAGGCCGAAAGCAAAGGCGATTCCCAGAATGCCGACTTTGTCGCCCGCCACTACGGCCGTTCCGCAGCCGAAGAGGACCAGGATAAAGGTTCCCACAAGTTCTGCCAGATATTTTTTCATGGCTCGGATGATAGTGGCGAGATGCCTGTTTAGCAATCAAAAGAAGGCAGTTGCAGAAGAATTCATGGAACGCTGCCAGCCTGCGGTTGGCAGCGTCGGACGGTGAGCGCAAAACGGCCCGGAATCCAGTGGATTCCGGGCCGTTTTTGACTCACTGACTTGTTCTTACGCGGTCTTCACTGCTGCCTTTTCGGCGGCGAGGGCGGCATTCGCCTTGGCGACGAGGGCGGTGAAGCCGGCGGCGTCCTGAATGGCGATGTCGGAGAGGATCTTGCGATCCAGCTCGATGTTGGCCTTCTTGAGGCCGTTGATGAACTGCGAATAGCTGGTGTTGTTCAGCTTGCAGGCGGCCGAGATACGCACAATCCACAACGAGCGGAACTGGCGCTTCTTCTGCTTACGGCCGGTGTAGGCGAATTTCAGGCCGCGTTCGACGGCTTCCTGAGCTGCCTGGTAGAGCTTGGACTTCGTGAGGAAGTATCCAGCAGCCCTCTTGAGAATCTTTTTGCGGCGGTCACTCCGCTTCGTACTACGTTTTACGCGGGGCATTCTGTTTCTCCGTTTTTTGCGTTTGTCGTTTACCAGCGGCTGGAGGCAGGAGGCCCTTACAGGGCTTGAACCTCTTCACTCGCTCATGCAAGCCTTGATCTCTAAACCGGGGGAGCCTTGAGAGGTTCCACCCAGGGGGTCCGCGCAACGCGTTCGCTGGGACCCATCCGCAGCCTCCCAGTTACAGGAGGCGCAGCGATCAGGCGTAAGGAATCATGCGCGCTACCTTGGCGTAATCACCATCGGAGACGAGCACGGTCTTGCCGAGCTTGCGCTTCACTTTTGGCGACTTCGACGTAAGGATGTGCCGCGTCTTCGTCTGGCCCCGCTTGATTTTGCCGGTCCCAGTCTTGCTGAAGCGCTTTTTCGCGCCCGTATGGGTCTTCAACTTGGGCATTTTCTTCTCGTTTTCGCGGCAGGCTTTGGTTGGCCCGCCACGCCGCCGCTCAGACAGGGATATCCCTGCCCAATTGGCGCTTCAACCAGTATAGCGCAAACTCGGTTTCCCGGCGACCTGAGATGTGCGCTGGCCAGGGCAATCGCATTTGAACCATTGAAGGGTACGGGCTTCAGCCCGTACATTGCAGCAATGCCGAAAAATGGGCTTCAGCCTCCGAGGGATACGGTTGAAGAAGGGAGACTTGTGCGAGTTCAGTCCCTCAGGGGCTAAACAGGCTGCGGAAAAAGGCTGTATCTCGCCAAAAATCCTGAAAGACGTCCCTCGGTGGCTAAAGCCAACGCTGATTTGATTGACCTTATCGGCACGGCTAAAGCCATGCCCCTTCAAAACTAATGGCAAAATAGAGTTTTTCCGCAGCCTGCAAAGCCCCGCCGATTTTGGCTGCATATGTACGGGCTAAAGCCCGTACCCTTCCTACCTTTTCGCTTTTTTCAAAGAATGATCCAAATGCGATTGCCCTGGTGCACTGGCGGCTTGTCCCGGATTGGGCGGCGGTAACCGCACGGCCTGCGCTTGCACACACGCGCAATTATGGGTCCCGCGCTAAAATTGCTGCTTGGTTGAGGAACGAGGAGATTTCGATGCAATACCGCTCTTTTGGAAAGCTCGATTGGAAAGTTTCAGCGCTGGGATTCGGGGCCATGCGGCTGCCCACAACCGACGGGGAGCGGAATTCGCCCATCGATGAAGCCGAGGCCATGCGGATGGTCCGTCAGGCCATCGACAGCGGCGTGAATTATGTGGATACCGCCTATGTCTATCACGCGGGCCAGAGCGAGGTGTTTCTGGGCAAGGCACTCAAGGACGGATACAGGGACAAGGTCAAGCTGGCCACCAAACTTCCACTCTGGGAGGTCAAAGGGGCAGAGGATTTTGACCGGCTGCTCAATGAACAACTGGCAAAGCTGGATACGGACCATCTGGATTTCTATCTCTTCCATGCGCTGGACAAGAACCGCTGGCACGACGTGGTTCTGAAGCACGACCTGCTATCAGAAGCGGCCAAGGCACTTGCCGATGGGCGCATCCGGCATCTGGGATTCTCGATGCACGACGACTATGCCTGTCTCGAGGAGATATTGGCCGGCGGCGACCTCTTCGATTTTTGCCAGATTCAATACAACTACATGGACATTGAAAACCAGGCGGGGACTCGCGGATTGAAGCTGGCTGCCTCCAAGGGGTTGGCCGTGGTGATCATGGAACCGCTTCTGGGCGGTCGACTGGCCGATCCACCGAAGGACATTCGCGCCGAGATGGAGGCTTTTGCCTCGGAACGTACTCCTGCCGACTGGGCCTTGCAGTGGCTTTGGGATCAACCGGAAGTGTCGGTGGTCTTGAGCGGGATGAGCACGATGGACCAGGTGGAAGAGAATCTACGCTCGGCAGATGCTTCGCGCGTCGGATCCTTCTGCAACGACGAGCAGGTGGTGATTGCCAAGGCTCGCGCGATGTACCTGGCTCGAACCGTGATTCCCTGCACCAAATGCGGGTATTGCATGCCCTGTCCGAATGGCGTCAATATTCCCGGGAGCTTCGACATCTTCAACTACGCGCACCTGTACGACAATGTGGCGGATGCTCGCTTCCGTTATCAGATTTTCATGCCCGAAGCCCAGCATGCCAGTGCCTGCGTCGAATGCGGTGCGTGCGAAGAAATCTGTCCGCAGAGCATTCCTATCAGCAGTTGGATGCCGAAGGTGACGGAGCTGCTTGCGTAGTGTGGGGATTCAGAAGTGCGTGTCATCCATCGCAAAAGAACAAACGCAGGTCTTTCGACTCCGCTTGGCCAGAAAACGGCCAAGCTCTGCTCAAGATGACAGCATTATCAGGCTAGAAGCTGGCTGCGGCCTTGTAGGTCAGATGGCGCAGGATGAGCGTGATCCCCAAGGCGCAGAGAACGCTCGTGGTGGCAAACAGGAAGACACTGGAATATCCCCAGAAACCGATCACCGCTCCCGCGAGAGGGCCCGTTAGAAAGAAAGAGACGTCGGCAAACGCGGTGTAGACCCCCAAGGCCGTGCCCCGGTTGTGCGGCGGCACGCGCCTCACCGCCTCTACACCCAACGCCGGAAAGACGAGTGAAAACCCAAGTCCTGCCAACGCTGCCCCAGTGTAGGCCATCCACGGGGAGTGCGACTGCCATAGGAGGAGAGTTCCGAGCGACTCCACCGTGAGACAAGTGAGGCCCACCGGATAGCCGCCGAAACGGTCGATGGCCTGGATGAAGAGCAAGCGCGCCAGGATAAACGCACCCCCAAAGGCCGACAGGCAGAGCGCTGCCCCGTTCCAATGGCGGCTGGCGAAGAAGAGCGTGATGAAGGTCGCCAGCACGCTGTAGCCGACTCCGCCCAAGGCCAATCCCATGCCGTGGGGCGCCACCCGGCCCAACACCTGGCGAAAGGGAAGATGGTCTCCGGGCACGACGGGCACCGGGCTCTTGTTGAAGGCCAGTCCCAGGCTGATCGCGCCGACGATCAGGATCAGCAGGCCAATGGAGGCTAAGCCCCCGCGCGCGTCGAGAATGACACCGAGCGGAGCACCGACAGCCATGGCGCCGTAAGTGGCAATGCCGTTGAAGGTGATGACCTTGGCGGTGCTTTCCTGGCCGGCGCTGGTGATCCCCCAAAGCGTGGAGCCGGTCGAGCCGAGGCTTTCGCCGATGCCCAGTACAAGACGACTGAGAACCAGTACCGTCAGGCTGAGCCAGCGAACGGAATGTGCCATTGCGGCGAGCATGAGAATCGCGCCACTGACGGAGACCAGCCCCATCCCCCACAGAACCGCGACTTTGGCCCCGACGTGGTCGGAGATGCGCCCAGCCCAGGGACGGCTGGCCAGGGTGGCAATGTATTGAATGCTGATGACCAGCCCGGCAACGGCGGCGCTGTATCCCATGCCCAAATGGACGTAGGGCGGCAAGACAGCCAAGGGAAGTCCGATGGAAAGATAGACAATGCAGGTAAAGTAGACAAAGCCCAAAATATGCCGCGTACTGCCGAGAGGCAGGTCAGGAGATGGGTCGAGGACGCTGGCGTCGGAGGATATGGGCATAGTCCGGGAATGCTGTCGGATAGGGCGAGTGGTCTTACCATGAGTATAGCGAACGCGTTGCATGTGCGCATCCTTGGCGATTTTTTGAGGAACCAAAGGGGTCTGGCAGGACGATGAGGAGTCTGTTTCACGTCAAGAATTTCGGGTGCCGCGCGGCCCGCGCCGACGGAGAGGCGGTCGGTGACGCCCTGCGTACCGCGGACTGGGGTGACGCGGCCACCGCGGATGCGGATGTCGTGATCGTGAACACCTGCAGCGTGACGGCGGAAGCGGATCGGGAAGCGCGTGCCTTCATACGCCGCGCGCATCGGCTGAATCCAGGCGCGAAGATCGTGGTGACGGGCTGCTATGCGCAACGGGCGCCGGAGGAACTGGCGGCCCTTGCCGGTGTATCGGCGGTCGTGGGGAACAGCCACAAAGGGCTCGCTCCAGAGATCATCCGAGGCCTTGAATCCGGTTTTGCGAGCGGCAGCCGGGCCTCGATCCAGGGGAATGAGGCTAGCGCGAGGATTGAACCCGCAATCGTGAGCGTAGCGTCTGTGCTGGGGGCGAGTAAAGCAAAGGCCGCGATATGGGTGGATGATCGATTTGCCCACTCGTTTCTTGAAGAAACGCAACTGACTCCCGGCGTGCAAACCCGGCCGAACCTGAAGATTCAGGAAGGGTGCGGGAATCGCTGCACGTTTTGCGTGATCCCTCAGACCCGCGGCGGATCGAGGAGCCTTGCGGCTGCGAGCGTCCTCAAGCAGGTGGAGGGTTTTGTCGCCGCCGGCGGGCTGGAATTGGTGCTGTCGGGGATCAACCTGGGACGGTGGGGACGGGATTTGGCGAAGACGTCTGCGGAGGCTCGGCTGGTCGAGATTTTGGGCTTCCCACCCTTTCCGCAAAAAGATGCGGAAAGGATGGGGCACGGAGCGATAGTGCCAGGTTTGGATCGCACTACTCTGGCTGGCCTGGTGCGGGAGATTTTTGCGCAGACCGATCTGGCGCGCTTGCGCTTGAGTTCGATTGAGCCCATGGATTGGGACGCGGAGATGATGGGGCTGATGGCTGAATTTGGCAATCCGCAGACAGGAACCGCACGACTGGCTCGTCATGCGCATTTGCCGCTGCAATCGGGATCGGATGGGGTACTGCGGCGGATGCATCGCCGCTATCGTCCCTGGCATTACGTGGAGAAGGTGGAGGCGCTACTCAAGGCCGCTGGACCGGGGCTTACGCTGGGGGCCGACGTGATGGTTGGATTCCCAGGAGAGACAGACGCCGAATTCGAGGAGACCGTCGCGCTGATTCGCTCGCTGCCCTTTGGTTATCTGCACTTGTTTCCGTTTTCACCCAGACCGGGGACACCGGGCTGGGGCCTGCATCTGGAGCGGCCGGTGCGAGCTGCACTAGTGGAAGAGCGGATGACGGCTCTGCGCGCCCTGGCCGCCGAAAAGAGCGAGACGCACCGCAACCGGATGATCGGCAAAGAGCTGGAGGCCATCACGCTGCACACGCCCGCGGAGATGGCGGCGAAGGGACGGACATCTGCGCTGACAGAGAATTTTCTTCCCGTCGAAGTGCAGGGCGATTTCAAGGCCAATCAACTGGTGCGAGTGCTTGTCTGTGGGCGGGCCTCGGAAGGGACACTGGTCGCTTCGAAAGTGGAGATCGCTCCCGCTTGAAAAGCCCTCCTGCCTGCGCGAATAAAGGAATAGTCCTGAACGAAACTTTCTGGAAGTTGCAAGGCACCGCCCGAGGTACAGTTCGGCGATGAACGGGCAATTGAAGCGCCTCCGCAAAGATTCGGAATAGGCTGCAAACGCGCGAACATCCGAAACCAAGCCAATGCTATACTCAGAGTGCGTACGACCGTCCGCGGTGATTCCGGGTAAGCCCCGGAGGCGGAGGCGACGACTCTTGGAGGAGTACCATCGCACTCGACAAACGTTCGGCCAAGTCCTTTATTCGCATCAACGACCGCATTCGCGCGCGAGAGATTCGCGTCATCGACGAAAACGGTGAACAGATGGGCATCCTGCCTCCCTTTGAGGCGCTCCGGATTGCCCGGGAACGCGGGCTCGACCTTGTAGAGGTATCGCCCAACGCGGTTCCCCCGGTCTGCCGCATCCAGGACTACGGCCGCTTCCTCTACGAGAAGGAAAAGAGCGAGCGCGCCGCCAAGAAGAAGCAAAAGATCATTGTGGTCAAAGAGGTCAAGTTCTCTGTGACCGTCGATGAACACGATTACCAGACCAAGAAAAATCAAGCGGTTCGCTTCCTGAATGACGGCGACAAGGTGAAAGCCAGCCTGCGCTTCCGTGGACGCCAGATGGCGCACCGCGAACTGGGCTACGCGATCATCAACAAGCTGATCCAGGACATTGGCGAAGCGGGCGTCGTGGAATTCATGCCGCGCATGGAAGGCACGATTCTGCACGCGATCATCGCTCCCACGAAGAAGCAGGAAGCGCCCAAGCCGAAGCCCGCAGCGGCCCCGGTGGCTCACGTTGCAGCACCCGCTGCCTCGGCTCCTCCAGCGGCAGCGCCTGTGGCCCCGACCCCCACGGTCCAGTAAGCGCTTCGCGTTTTCAGTGCGAAAGGCCACCCTTTGCGGGTGGCCTTTCGCTGTTGTGTCGATTTGCGTTCAGCCGCTGACTCCAGCCATCGGATTCCCCCGCCGCGCTGCGGAGGAACGGGAAGAACGATATACCCTTCACGCCAATGTCCCTCTTCGCGGCGCGGCGGATTGCCGACGATGCGTGCTCCAGCGGTGTCGTGCTCGTCCAGCGCCAGGCCCGGCAGACCTGCGACGATGGCCTGAAGTTGGTCATGGTTGGGAGGACGGTCGGTTGTGAGGGGAATCAAAGAGCGCAAGGCGCTGTAGCGTTCTGCGAGGTCAATAACCCGGGTCTTCCGTTTGGCGGGCAGAGGTTTGATATCCAAGGCCTTCCACGCTGCGCTCGGATTGCTTTCGATGAGCACACGGTCGAGCGCGGAACCCGGTTCTCCTTTGACATCGAGCCGCTTCCAGCCGCGACGACTGAGGGCGTCATAAACATCGAGGCAGAATTCGGCGTAGGCCCTCATGCTGACCGGCTTGACCATGCCGGGCAAGCCGGTTTTGGCCGCCGTGTTCAGTTGGCGCTCACTTGCGCGGGCGTGGGCATTGCTATTGTTCGTGGACTTCCATGCTTGCGGCCCATCCAGGAGGATGATGCGAATTCCGCGCAGGTTGCAGAGATGGTTGAGCCTGCCGGCCAAAATGCCGGGATCGACGGGTGGCGCCTTGTAGCCGCGCAACGACGGAGTCTTCGGCGCAGGCGCGGCAGATTGCGCGATCTCGCACTCGGGGTCCGCCTCGGAGGTGTTCCAGGAGATGATCTCGCAGGAGATGGGCGGCTGACTCGGTTGGTCCGGCTGGCCAAGGATCGAGTTTGCATTCAGCCCAAAACGGGGCTGCGTGCCAGTCAGCGGATCAAGACTGGAGGGCCTTTCTGGGCGCGCCCGGTCAAGGACAACAATGCCCAGATCGGACCAGCGGCGATGAGCGAGATCGACAGATAAGACGGCCACGTCCTGAAACTAACTTGCAGAGTGCCATGTTGGGAAGCGGAATGCGAGAATTTCGCAAGAGCCGTACTCATTTGGGATATTGCCTCAGAGTGGGACCCAGCAGAGACCGTGGTAACACCCCGCATGGAAAGGCATCTCTCGTAAGTGCTTTGAGTAAAAGACGGGGCGGGCGGTCCGGTCTCGACGGCACTTCCAAAACGCCTTGAAGAAACACCGTTTGAGACCAGTACCTCGGGCCCTGATGGACAGTTTCTCCTGCTCGAAGTTACCTATAACCTACTGAAACGCTAAATGGTCATGTTCGCAATTGACCAGTTAGGGCGGACTGCACCCGCTAGGGTAAGAGCAAGCCAGGAGACCGGTGAAAGCAGGCTGCCAAAGCGGAGCGTGCAAGAGCCAGATCGTAGCAAGTTAGCGATGTTTCTGCGCCCAGAACTCCCCGTCAAGCTCAGGTATCGCGCATTTTACGAGACCCGTCGAGCCAAACATCGAAGCAGCTAAACCTGTTTTTTGGCGGTACTCGCTAAAGGTCCGAAAGACTAGCGCCCGAGAGCAAATTAAAGGAAGAAACATGAAAAAGTATTCAATTGGATTACTCGCAATTGCCGTAGCTTTGGTTATCGTGCCGGCCGCATCGGCAACAGAGATCGTGGGCTCCATCGGCGTAGGCGGCGGCAATGACGTATGGAGCGCATCGGGCATCAGTTTCAACAATCCCAGTGCAATTGCCAGAGACGCGACAGGAGATTTCGCCACAATCCTCGGCGTTTCTCCTGCTATCACTCCTGCAACCATCAACGACACGGCGTTCAGCTTCACGTCGCCGGACACGCTGATCTTCACGGTTGGGAAAGGTATCGCGACCTTCACGATGACCGGCCCGCTCGACGTTTTCCTGGACAATTCGGAGTTCCTGAATCTCTCGGGAACTGGACTTCTGACGCTGACGGGCTATGCCCCGACGAGCGCAGTTATCAGCTTGGCCAGCACCGACTCGTCCTCGAATAGGGGCGCGACGGGATCCTCCACCTACGGCATTGACATCGCAGCTACCCCAACTAGCCCAACGCCCGAACCGAGCAGCCTCTTTCTTCTCGGCAGCGGATTGCTTGGTTTTGCGGGCCTTTTTCGCCGCAGCCAGGCCAATAACCGCAACGCTGCACCCGCGATGAGCCTAACCTAACCCAAAGATGAGATTCCCCGGTCTCGTTCTTGAGATCTGGGAATTTTGCAATCGATGGTGCCTCTCTTTGGAGGCCGGCGGCACCGCCCTACGGGTGCCCCCGGTCCCTCCTTCGCCTTTGGGGACTGCGGATGGAAGGGCCATATTTCACTGCCATCGGATTCACAGTTAGAGCGATCCGCACACGCTCCGGATCCGAGCAGGACGGGCTCGCCGCCGAGAGCAGTCCAAGAGTCCTGTCCGGATCGCTGACGATACCAAAAGCACCACCTTTCCCCTGGCTCTTACGGACATTGCGAGAAACCCGCGCGATATCGGGTAGTTTGTTCATCTCTTCGAGCGTGGTGGAGGAGTTGCATTCCCGAGGGTATTCGTCGGCAAAGTCCCTGTGAGCTTTCCGACAGGATTGTCGATTTTGCGGGAAAGCGGCCTATCATTACCCTGACGTCCCTACCGATAAGCCTTTGTATTTATTACGCTTAGCGAATGGACCAACACGTGCAATTCGGAGTCTGTAAGACAAATTGCGGCGCGTGATGACGCGACCCTCTAACGCTCGTGGAGAATGGAGTTTTGCTTTGGCCAACGTCACTTTTTCCTCACCCGTAATGGCGAAAGACCTCACCGTATATGCCGTCGCGGGACATCGCGGCACGATTCTGGCTGTAGCCCGCGCACACAAGATTCCCATCCCGTTCGATTGCCAGGACGGGGAATGCGGATCGTGTTTGGTTACGGTCGAACACTTGGCAAAAAATACAAAATGCGCGGTCTTCCTCGACGAAAAAGAGAAGGAGTTGCTCCGCCAGATCGGCAAAATTACCCCCGAGGAAATCCGCGAGGCCGAGGTGAATGACGTACCCCCGCGGCACCGGCTCGCATGCCTGTGTTTTGTCCGGGACGAAGACATTCTGGTTTCCTTTGAAGGCGATCAGACGCTGCCGGTACAAAGACCTCACCTTTCAATCGCTGCAAAGATCTATAAGGGAGGCATGGAAATCAAGAATCTCGATCAGTTCCTGGGCTTCGCCGTCCGGCTCGAGGAAGACTCTTCGATTCATTATGACGAACTCGCGGTTGCGATGGAGGCGTGCGAGAACGAGGCAGTGGCGAAGCTGTTCAGGGATATGGCGCGTTACTCGCGGATCCACCTGCAACAGGCACGCGAGCGAGCCAAGAGCATCGACGTCTCGGCTCACATTCCGCCCAATTTCGTGTGGCCCGATCACGCTACACCGGAGAGAAACGCTCTGTGGGCTGGCGATCCGAATCTGACCCGGCTAGACGCACTGAAGACGGCGTTGCAGGGCGAGCGCCGTGGCTACAATTTTTACTATTCCGTATGGGGCACCACAAAGGATCCCGAGATTGCTGCGATGGCAAACGAATTCGTCAAAGAAGAAGCGGAGCACGTCGCGATTCTGGAGCGGTGGATTGAGCGTGAGGCTTACGTCGCGAAAACGGCGAAGGAGGCAGCGGATCTCCAGGGTTGAGTCGATTCATTTCAGTCGGGAGTGGTCACGGTCTCGCTGACCGTTCCAAACCGCAAGGCGGGTGAGCCCTCAGCTTGATGCAATTCTGCTTGAGACCAGGGCCACCCACCAGGGGTTTCATCGGCCTTTTGAAACGGGTGTGCGACAAACCGTAGAGATTGCATCGGGGTAGATGGCCCGCGAGAGAGGATCGAAACTGCACGGGTGAACGCGCGACAGGCAGCACGACCTCCCCTCCCCGGTCCCCAAAGGCGAGGGACCGGGGGCACCCTCAACTTGATGAAATGCTGATTGGGACTAGGGCCACCCGCCAAGGTCCATGGCTGGAGATTGGTTAATCATGTTCCGGTTCTTGGATTTCTGGGGAGACCTCGTCCGTCTCGATCATTTCGCGGCGCATGGGAAGATATCGCGAGCGCCTCGATATTGTGAACATGCGCGGTTTGCAGATAACTTCATTCACCATCATTCCGCATGTCTTACTCAAAAACTGCTTTGTGGTCGATGCCGTTATAAGAACTGCCGTGTCAGAGGTGACTGCAATTACTTGCTCTCCTGTCTCTACAAGCCCGCTGTCGGCTGCCTGAAGAACAGCTTGAATTGCTAGAGGCATGCTCCCGCCAAATAGCTCCAATGCACTGCGAAGCAAGCCCATTTCCTTATTGTGAAAATCCGCGCCCTCTATATTATCGAAAGGTAGACGACCCGTAATTACAGGAATCCCTACACCTGCAAAGAACTTTCTCACCCTTTCGGGGATTTGCGGAAAAAATGATTCCTTGTCACCTGTTCGCACACTAAAACCGTGAGGGAAAGTCACCGCGATGATTGTAACTTCCAGGCCACTAAGCTGGTTGTAGGCAATCATCGGCCCTTCGCCTTGTCCGGTCAAGAAAATGACTTTGGGAAGGCGGCAATTCTCGCAAGGCTGCAAAGCGCGGAGATAGTTCTTCACGTTCCTGATTACATTGGGGAGGTTCTCATGACCCTCGGAATCAAAATGCTGCACTTTAAGCACTCTAGTCATCGTCGTCCTCCTCCTCATCCCACTCCTGCGGCTGCTTCAGATAGAACTTCTTAATGCAGTGCAGAACATATTGAAAATCCTTTCCTTCGGACGAAGGAAAGGTCACGATATTGTCCTCCCGTCCAACATGAACGTGGCACGGCTCTTTCACGGATTGTGTTTCTTCGTGATTATCAATTCGGAATAGGAGGGAAGACCCGTCAATTTCGCGGAAGTCATACTTGAAGTTCCGTTCGAAGAAATTACCATTGCCATCGAACGTTGCCATTTCTTTAACAGCAAGAATCTTCCCGTCTCTAAATGTGATCTTGTCGATCCAGAAAAGTGAACGCGGGTTATCTTTAGGAATTATGATTTTAGATCGGGTCGCCGGTCGTGGATCGAGATACTCGCAGGAATTCAGCAGGCGATCAATAAATTCTGCGTATTCGTAAGCTCCCAAGACCCGCTCCAAAAAACAGGCTCTATAGCATTATTTGTGGGTGAAGAGGGCGGTGGAAGATGCCGCTCCGAGGAAAAGTCCAAGAGCAGGACTTTCCCACCTCGCTTGGAAATCCCGCAAGT
>Ga0302320_10000524_pt1 | contig 92335 bp, 80 predicted proteins | sample Bog_T0_3_FD_202130 | JGI IMG/M metagenome (GOLD analysis project Ga0302320, IMG submission 202130) | Peat permafrost microbial communities from Stordalen Mire near Abisko, Sweden - Bog_T0_3 | ecosystem: Environmental > Terrestrial > Soil > Wetlands > Peat | place: Sweden: Abisko, Stordalen Mire... | reverse complement strand
CGGGCCAAGGCCAGCGCGACCCGGCTGGTATCGATGGTGATCCAGCGCCGGCCCCAGTGCTCGGCGACATAGGCGGTGGTGCCGGAGCCGCAGGTCGGGTCAAGCACGAGGTCGCCGGGGTCGGTGGTCATCAGGAGGCAGCGTTGGACTATTTTTGTATTTGTCTGAACAACGTAAACCATATTGCTTGCCCCAGACAAATCTGACCAAATATTTGATATGGTCTGTGCCCCGAAATCGTCCAGAAACCTCCTGTATCTCAGAGATGTTTTCTGTAATATTACGCGATTTGCCTTAATTATTCGTGTCATTCCTGATTTATTTGTCTTCCAGCGCGTCTTCTGAGTCGGCGTATACGTCTTTTCACCTATTGTTACGTCGAACCAACTTGCCGCTCCTTCGCCTTTATCGCGACCTATTGATGCCGATTGAAGCGGGTCAGGAGCAAATATTCGTGAATGCTCGGGATTGTTGCCTAAATCGGAAATCTTTAGTTCTTGACCATCTTCGGTCAATATTCCAGTGAATCGACCAAAATCGCCATCGTCAGTGTCCCGTGCCCGAAAAAGAGACCTATATTTAAGTTTATCATAATCTTTCGCATACCATAAAACATGATCCGCAACAGAACCCAGATACCTGGAAGCCATGGAGCCTGATTTTTGTAGGGCGATTTGGCTGATGCAGTTCTCATCCCCAAACACCTCATCCATCAACGCCCGCACCCGGTGAACATTCTCATCCCCGATCTGCACAAACACCGACCCGCTCTCGCTCAGCAAGTCCCGCGCCACCGTCAACCGGTCGCGCAAATAGGTCAGGTAGGAGTGGATGCCGTCCTTCCAGGTATCCCGGAACGCCTTGACCTGTTCCGGCTCCCGGGAAATCTGGTCGATCTTGCCGTCCTTGACGTCCCGCGACCGCGTCGATACCTGCCAGTTGGAGTTGAATTTGATCCCATAAGGCGGGTCGAGGTAGATGCATTGGACCTGCCCGCGCAGCCCCTCCTTCTCGGCCAGCGAGGCCATGACCTGGAGGCTGTCGCCCAGAATCATCCGGTTCGACCAGTGGCCGTCATGCTGGTAAAACTCCAGCCGCGCCTCCGGGTCGGGCAGGCCGTTGAAATCGTCGAAGAACGAAAGCTGCGCGCCCACCTGCTCGCCGCGCCGGTCCCGGGTGCGCCGTTGCAGGTCGTCGATGATCGCCTTGGGGTGGATTTTTTCCTGGATGTACAGCGGCGGCGCCGGCACCACCAGATCCGACCAGTCCTGTTCATCCTTGCCCCGCCACACCAGTTGCGGGTCCAGGTCGGCATTGCGCGGATACCGTACCGGCTTCGGCGCGGCATCGTCAGCCTCGACCAGCGCCTGAAGTTCCGCGGTCGGAATATTCTTCCGCGTCGCCTCGGTGTGGGTCAACGTCTCGATCCGCTTGCCGTCTCTTGCCATGGGTCAACCTGTCAGAAAGGAGTAAGAGAAAAAGTATTCCTCACAAAGACACTAAGTACACAAAGAAGTCACTAAGACGTATCTCCGGTTGATATGTTGCTTTTCATTCTTCTTCTTTGTGACTGCTTCGTGTTCTTTGTGTCTTTGTGAGGACCCTTTTTTCTTTTTTCAATTTATCATTCTTTTGATTCCCAGCTTGAATAATTTGACGTTGAAATTTATCAGGAAGCCGAGTCGCAATCTGGACATGCGTAAATATGTCAGCAGTTGCGATTCATGGACCGGAAGCAGGTTCTCGACGGCCTTGATTTCGATGATGACGGATTTATTGACCAGCAGATCGAGGCGGTAGCTGGCCTCCAGTTCAATATCCTGATAGCGGAATCCTGATAGCGGACCGGCATGGGAACCTGGCTCTGCACCGCGAGGCCCCGACTGGTCAGTTCATGGGCCAGACAATGCAGATAGGCCGACTCCAGCAGCCCCGGCCCCAACGTCGCGTGAACGCGGAAGCCGGCATCGACGATTTCGCGGGCGACCTGTTCGGTCTCTTCGGCGATGGGGGGTGTCATGGGGACCTTGCGCCGACCAGTTCTTCGACCAGTTCCCCGAAGCGCCGTTCGATTTCGAAGACGTGGGTGAACTCGGCGAAGGCCCAGCGGCCGAAGCGGCCGAGGTTGTTGACGCCCGGGACCCAGAGGGTGCGCATGGTCTCGGCCTTGAGTTGGGCGTCGCCGCCCCGATAGCCCTTGATCTCGACGATCAGGTTGAGCGGGTCGGCCCGGCCGTCGTCGAGGCGGAGGAGGAAATCGGGCAGGTACCGGCGCGGCGTGGCGCCGTCGCGGTAGGGCACCTCCAGCCCCAGGCCCTGGTTCTTGACGTAGGCCAGCATCCGCGGGTGCGCCTCGGCGACGCGGGCCAGTTCGGCCTCCCACTCGCTGTCGCAGATCACCCAGTTGACATGGCAATGCTTCGGGCTGGTCTGCCAGCGGGTTTCCTTGCTGGTGGTGAAGTTGACGGCGCGGGTGGTGCCGGTGGGATTGTAGGGGTCAAGCATCGCCTTCATGCGCCTTTCGCCGGTGACGCCGGCCTGACAGGCCATGTAGATGCGCTCGGCGGCCTGGTCGGCGATCTCCTGATACATCAACTGGGCCGGGAAGGCGCCGCCGGCGCATTTCAGGTAACCATCGTCGAGCCAGCGGCGGGTGATGGTCTTGAGCTGCGGGAACAGATGCACCTTGGGCTCTTCGTCGGCGTCGCGGAAGTGCCGGTAGAGCAGGCGCTTGGCCAGCGTGTAGGCGATGGTGCTGAGGCGGACCTGCTCCAGGTGCCGGATGTCCAGGGTCACGCCCTCGCCGACGATGCCCTCCAGCAGCACGGTACAGGGGCCGACCAGTTCGGGCGTCAGGTGCAGTACCGAGTCGGGGCCGAAGGACGCGCTCAGGTGGTCGTTGGGCAGTTCGATCCGGTAGCCTTCGACCCGGGGAAAGCAGAGTTCCAGCGCCTCGCGCTCCCTGACCGCCGAGACGCGCACGGTTTCGCGCGGCGGGGCCGGTTTGGCCACCACCGGTTTGGCCGTGAAGTCGAAGGGGATGCCCAGGATGTCGGCGTATTCGGCGTCGAACAGCCCGTCCTGGTTCAACTCGTAGGACTGGCGACGCAACGCCCGGCCGACCACCTGTTCGCACAGCAACTGGGTTCCGAAGGCGCGCAGGCCCAGGATGTGCGTGACCGTGTTGGTGTCCCAGCCCTCGGTCAGCATGGCCACCGAGACCACGCAGCGGACCTGTTCGCCCAGCCGCCCCTTCTTGCCGACGGTGTTCATCACCTCGCGCAGCAGGTCCTTGTCGGTGAGTTTCTCGGCCGCCGCCGCGCCCTCGCGCTGGATCAACTCGCGCTTGAACTGTTCGATCTCGACGGCCGCCGCCGCCCGGAACTCGGGGTCGAGGGCGTCGTCGGATTCCAGTTGGGTGCTGTCGATCAGCAGCGTGCGCATGCGCGGCAGCCGGTTGCCGAAGTCGTCGTAGTTGCGGAACAGCTCCAGGCGGCCGTTGTGGAACTGGCCGGCGCCGTGTTCGTCGGTGCGCTCCCAGCCCGCGATGAACTCGTAGACCAGCTTGGAGGTCGCGGTGTTGTTGCACACCAGGATGAACACCGGCGGGACGCCGATATTGGCCTCGTCCCACAGCGTGAAGACCTTGGCGTAATGGCCGTAGAGGGCGTCCAGCGCGGTTTGCAGTTCCGAGGGCAGGCTGAGCGGGTCCAGCTCTGCCCCTTTGCCGCGGCCCTTTTTGGGCATCTTTTTGCCGATCACCGACCACAGGTCGCGGTAGAGCGGCATCCGACCGGTGGGCAGGTTGTCGGACACCGGCACCCGGGGCAGCTTGACGATGCCGCACTCGATGGCGTCCATCAGCGCGAAGTCGCTGACCGTCCAGGGGAACAGCGTGCCCTCGGCGTAGCCCGAGCCGTTGAGGAAGAACGGCGTCGCCGACAGGTCGTAAACCGCGCGCAGGCCCAGTTGGCGCCTGACCGTCTCCAGGCCGGTGATCCACAGGCGGGCGGCTTCGTTGTTGTCCTCGGCCTCCTTGCGCTCGTCGCCGGTCAGGCCCCCGGCGGCACCGCTGTCGGCGTCGGGGCGGGTGCGGTAGCAGTGGTGAGCCTCGTCGTTCAGCACCACGATGCCCTTCAGGCCCATCAGGTCGGGCATGACCCGCTGGAGCATCTGGCCCTCGGTCTCCAGGGTGTTCAGCGCGCCGTTGTGGCCCTTGAGCAATGCGCGGCCGATCCTGGAGACGTCCAGGCGTTCGCGCAGCTTGAAGGCGTGATAGTTGGTGATCACGATCTTGGCGCGCTCGACATCGCCGACCATGTCGGCGGGAATCAGCTCGCGGGTCCGGTAGTAGCTGTCCGGGGCGTTGGGCAGGAGGACGCGCAGCCGGTCCCGGATCGTGAGGCCGGGGGTGACGATCAGGAAGCCCCGGCTGAACTTCCTGCTGCCGGGGTGGCGGACGGCGTTGACCGTCTGCCACGCGATCAGCATGGCCATCACCGTGGTCTTGCCGCTGCCGGTGGCCATCTTCATGGCGAGGCGCAGCAGGTCCGGGTTGGCCTGGGCGTTGGCGCCCTCGATGTGGTCGAGGAAGCGCCGGCCGCGCCTGCCGAGGCCGGGCGCGACCTCGCTCAGCCAGATGATGGTTTCGACCGCTTCGACCTGGCAGAAAAAGGGGCGGATGCCTTCGAACCGGTGGCGGCGCCAGTATTGCAGCAGCCGCGCCGTCGCGGGTTGCACGTGCCATTGATCGGGGTTGGGCAACCGCCGCCAGTCGTCCACGTACTGGCGGATTTCGTTGATGATCGGGGTCGGATTGTATTCGATTTCGGCGGTGGTCAGGCCATCCCGGTCGGGCAGGACCATTTCGATCTGGGACGCGGCCTTGGGCCGGCCCTTTTGCTTCCTGGGTCTCGGGACCGGCGTGATCAGTTCGGACCGTCGGCGTCCCGGGATCGGCGGCAGGTCGGTCGGCTGGCCCTCCGCATCCAGGTGGTGATGCCATTTGGGCGCTTCGTAGGGCGAGTTCAGGATCGGCCGCTCGAAAAACCTGTCGCCCATCACGCCCACCACCGCTTGCCGCTGCGTCTGACAACACCCATTGCGGGTTGCCCGGCGTGTTATAAAGCGGGGACGGGGACGCCACCAGCCCCTTGTCGAAGGGGGCGGTTCCCCTGGTGTCTGATGGCGGGATACACGACAACCCGGAAGGTGTCGTCACTGGCGCCTCGGTGTCCGCGGTCGCGCACATATCCGTGCCCGTCCTGCGTCCCCATCCTGGGGTATCAGTCATACGGGTTTTTTGAAGACTTTCAGGAACCGGTCTTCCCGGCGGCGCCCGCCTTTTCCTGCCCGATCTCTGCGGCGATGGCGGCCAGCCCGCCCCCGACGAAACGCTGGAAATGCTCGACCAGGGCGTCGATGTCCCCATCCCGTGCGGGGCAACTCTCGGGGGCGACCACCTGAACAACCATCTTGGAGCTGCCGACCAGCAGCAAGGCGAACGGGGCGACGATGTTGAGCAGGCACCGGGAGACCGCCGGATGGTCCGGCGGCACGCCGAGACTCTCGCCGATGAAGCCGGTAATGATCCGCTTTTTGGGACGGATTTCCTTTTCCAGCAGCACCGGGAATGCCGCAGAGCGATGGAGGATCTCCCGGCTCAGCACCCGTAGCGCCCAATTGGACGAGGTGGGCTCGAGAATGGTCCTGACCACCCGGTCGATGAAAAGGTTCAGCCTGGCCTTTGGAGAGCCCGGCGCCTCGGCGACGCTTTTCAGGAATTCATAGGCCATCAGCCGGTGGTGCGCTTCCACCAGCACCTCGGCATACAGTCCGTCGATACCGCCAAAATAATAGTTCACCGCCGCCGAGCTGGTCCCGGCCCGTTCGGCGATTTCCTTGCCGGTGGCGCCGTCCACACCCTTTTCGGCAAACACTTCGCCGGCGGCCTCCAGGATATGCTGCTTTGTCGCCGCACCGTCTTCCCGGCGCCCGGGCAACCGGCGGGAATTTTTCGTCTGCTCCATGCCCGCAGCATAGCACCGGGCGCCTGGAATACAAACCGCAATTAAAATTTCAAATTTTGATTTGATTTATCGCGTGGCGACGGCTACCGTCATCCCATGAACAAGACAGCCCGCATCCTCCTCGCCGTCGCCCTGTTGGCCGCCCTGGGCGGTGGGGTCTGGTGGCATTTCCATCGCCCCGCCACCGGCGGGGAGCTGACGCTGTATGGCGACGTCGATTTTCGCGAGGCGTCGGTTCCGTTCAACGGCAGCGAACGGATCGCCGAGGTTCTGGTCGAAGAGGGCGATGCGGTGCATAAAGGGCAGGTGCTGGCGCGTCTGGATACCAGCCGGCTGCTGCCTCAACTGGCCCAGGCCGAGGCCACGGTGGCGGCCCAGAAGGCCGTTGTCGATCGCCTGCGCAACGGCAGCCGGCCGGAAGAGATCGCCCAGGCGCGGGCGAATCTGGTGTCGGCCAAGGCCGACGCCGAGAACGCGACCCTCCAGCTTCAGAGGCGGAAATCCCTGGTGGCGGTGTCCGCCGCGAGCCAGCAGGACCTTGATGCGGCCAGGGCCACCGCCGACGTGGCCGCAGCCAAGGTGGCAGTGCAACAGAATGCCCTCACGCTGGCGGTGATCGGCTCGCGTGCCGAGGACATCGCCCAGGGCGAGGCCCAACTTCAAGGCTATCAGGCGCAACTGGCGCTGATCCGGCAGCAGGTGGCCGATGTGGACCTGCTGGCCCCCTTCGACGCCGTGGTCCGGTCGCGGCTGATGGAGCCGGGAGAGATGGCGTCTCCGGGCAAGCCGGTGTTCTCGCTGGCCACCCTCGGCACGAAATGGGTGCGGACCTACGTTTCGGAATCCGATCTTGGACGCCTGCATTCAGGATCGCGGGCCAGGATCGTCACCGACAGTTTTCCCGACCGTCCCTTGGACGGCTGGGTCGGCTTCATATCTCCGGTGGCCGAATTCACGCCAAAAATCGTTCAAACCGCGGATTTGCGCACCAGCCTGGTCTATGAGGTCCGGGTCTTTGTCGACGATACCGGAAACGTGCTGCGTCTGGGCATGCCCGCCACCGTCAGGATCACGGCCGACGGCAACGGCGCCGCCGGAGTCCAGGCGCTGCCCGGTCCGGTCCAGGTCCCGCGATGACTGCCCCCGAACCGCCGCACCCGGTTGAAGCCCGCCAGGTCCACAAGACTTTCAGCCGGAAAACCGGCGAGGTGGTCAAGGCCCTTGACGGCGTATCCTTCGAAGCGCGGCGCCAAACCCTGACCGCGCTGGTCGGCCCCGACGGCGCCGGCAAGACCACCCTGTTGCGACTGCTCGCCGGCCTGGTCACTGCGGATGACGGCCGGATCCAGGTTCTGGGCCTCGACGTCTCGGCGACTCCCCAGGCGGTCCAGGACCGCATCGGTTACATGCCGCAGAGGTTCGGCCTCTACGAAGACCTGACCGTTCAGCAGAATCTGGACCTGTACGCGGATCTGCACGACGTGGCCGGAAAACGGCGCGAAACCATCTATCGCCAACTGCTGGAGATGACGGCGCTGGCCCGGTTCACGAGGCGTCTCGCGGGCGCGCTGTCGGGGGGGATGAAGCAGAAGCTGGGACTGGCCTGCACCCTGGTCCGGTCGCCCGACCTGCTCTTGCTTGACGAGCCGACCGTCGGCGTCGACCCGCTGTCCCGCCGGGAATTGTGGGAAATCGTCAGGCGTCTGGTGCGGGACCAGGGACTGACGGTGGTGGTCAGCACCTCCTATCTTGACGAGGCGGAGTTTTGCGACCACGCCGTGGTCCTGCATCAGGGCCGGGTTCTGGCGGAGGGAATGCCGGAGGAGATCACCGCCCGCGCCAAAGACCGGGTTTTCCTGGCTTCGTCCACGGCCGGCGCCACGGCCCGTTCCCTGCAAGCCCGCCTGTTCCGACATGAGGGCGTGGTCGACGCGGTGCCCGAGGCCGGCAAGGTTCGAGTGGTTGCCGGCGCGTCCGGTCCCCCCGGGGCCGGCGCGGACGATGGCGGCATCAGCTTCGAGCCGGTCAGCCCGCGCTTCGAGGACGGCTTCATGGTGCTGTTCCGGGCGGCGGTGGGGGAGCGTCACGCCTCGGCCATCGAACTCGACCATCGCCCGAGCGGCGAAACCGACGCGCCGTCGGTGGAGGTCCGCGATCTGGTGCGGACCTTCGGCGACTTTACCGCCGTCAACCATGTTTCCTTTGTGGTTCGGCGTGGCGAGATTTATGGCCTGCTGGGTCCCAACGGCGCCGGCAAAAGCACCACCTTCCGCATGCTGTGCGGACTGATCCCGGCCAGCGGCGGCACCCTGCGGGTGGCCGGGGCGGATCTTCGGACCTCGCGCGCCGAGGCGCGGACGAGGTTGGGATACGTCGCCCAGAAATTCTCGCTCTACGGCGATCTCTCCGTCGACGAGAACCTGGACTTCTTCGCCAGCGCCTACGGCCTGCGCGGCACCCAAAAGCGCGCCCGCATCGCCTGGGCAAAAGAGCAGTTCGAGCTTGGCCCGCTGGCCTCCCTGCCCAGCAGCCAGTTGCCCGGGGGCTACAAGCAGCGGCTGGCCATGGCCGCCGCCCTGCTGCACGAGCCGGACATCCTGTTCCTGGACGAAGCCACCAGCGGTGCCGATCCCCTGGCCCGGCGCGAGTTCTGGGGGCGGATCACGGCACTCTCGGAGCAGGGCGTGACGGTGATCGTCACGACCCACTTCATGGAGGAGGCGGAGTACTGCGACCGGGTGATCATCATGGACAGCGGCCGCAATCTCGCCGAAGGGTCGCCCGCGGAAATTCGCGCCCATGCCACGACCCGCAACGGCCGTCAGCCGACCATGGAAGACGCCTTCATCGCCATCGTCGAGAAATCGCGCGGCGACGCCCGGGAGGAGGCGCGATGAGCGACACCGGCCTTCTTGGGGCGCGGCGGCGCAGCCTGCGCCGCGTCACAGCCCTGATCCGCAAGGAAACCTGGCAGATCCTGCGTGACCCCAGCGCCATCGCGATTGGCGTCGTGCTGCCCATGGTGCTGCTGGTCCTGTTCGGCTACGGGCTGTCGTTCGACATCAAGGACCTTCCGGTCGCCATCGTCGACGAACAGCCCTCCCAGGAGTCCGCCGCCGCCACCGCGGGCTTCGGCCTGTCCCGCTATTTCCGCCCGTATCCGGTGAAAACCATGGCCGAGGCCGAGCGCCTGATGGCCAACCGGACGGTCAGCGCCATCGTCCGGTTCCCGCCCCACTTCGCCCGGGACGTGGCCCTTGGTAACGCCCAGATCCAGGTTACGGTGAACGCCACCGATGCCAATACCGGGCGGATTGCGCTCAGCTACGCCAGCGGCGCGGTGAATGCCTGGTTGGCCCGGGACACCGCGGAGGGGCGGCTGGCCGCCGACGGCGCGGCCATCGGCATCGAGAGCCGGCTGTGGTTCAACGATGCCAACGAGAGTTCCTGGTTCCTGGTGCCTGGTCTGATTGTGCTGGTCATGACCCTGATCGGGGCCTTGCTGACCTCTCTCGTGATCGCCCGCGAGTGGGAACGCGGCACGTTCGAGGCGTTGTTTGCCACCCCGGTCCGTCCCGGCGAGATTCTGCTGAGCAAGACCGTGCCCTATTTCGTCATGGGCATGCTGGGACTGGCGCTGTCGGTTGCCGGCAGCCAGTTCCTGTTCGGCGTGCCGCTGCGGGGATCCCTGTGGCTGCTGGTCCTGGTGTCGTCGCTGTATCTGCTGGTCGCCCTGGGCATCGGGCTGGTGATCTCGTCGGCGACGAAAAGCCAGTTCCTGGCCAACCAGATTACCTTCCTGGTGACGTTTCTGCCCGCGACCATGCTGTCGGGCTTCATGTTCGACATCCGCAGCATGCCCTGGGCCATTCAACTGATCACCAGAATCTTTCCGGCCCGCTATTTCGTCAGTTCACTGCAAACGCTGTTCCTGGCCGGCGACGTGTGGGCGGTGATTCTGCCCGACATGGCGGTGCTCGCGGTCATGGCCACGCTGCTCATGACCATGGCGGTCAGGGCGACCCGCAAGAAAGTTGGATAAGTCCCGGTTTCCAAAGGCCGTCGGCCTTTGGTGGGTCCAGGGCAAAGCCCTGGTCGGGGGTAAGGGAGCGAAGCCGGATCCCCCCCCCCTCGCTCGCGGCTATCTCGTGGAGCGGGGACAGCATTACGACTGGCGGATCCTGGAAATAAACAGCTCGGCCTCCCCCGACAGATTTTCCGATTGGGTGCCGAGACTTCTCGCCGCCGATAAAGTCTCGCTTGCCCCGAGTCCCGTTTGATGGGCTGCCTGGGAGACGCCGGCGATGTTCGACGCCACCTCCCGGGTACCTTTCGACGCCTCACTCACATTCCGGGAAATCTCGCGGGTTGCAGCGCCTTGCTCTTCGACGGCAGAGGCAATGGTCGTGGAAATTTCGCTCATGCGCCGGATCGTCGTCGTGATGCTCTTGATGACCTCCACGGTCATTCCGGTGACGCCCTGCATTTGTTCGACCTGCACCTGGATGTCGTCCGTCGCCTTGGCGGTCTGGAGTGCGTCGTGGTGCGTCTCGTTGGAAAACACGTTCCCCGATCTGGTTATCGTCGCCGACGTCGCCCGGTTTGAACCGGGTGGACGTTTCCTCCAATGCTTCCCCATGATGACAGCTCCGACCGGGGTTGGCGGCCGATCGCTTAGAGAAAGCAGATCGATAACCACGGAAAAGTTGCCACAACAATTAACGCCACAATCAGGACGCCGAGATAGGGCCAAACTGCTCCCATCGCCCGATCTGGGTTTGTCTCTCCGATTGCGCATGCCGTGTAGTAACCGATACCGAGTGGTGGCGCGAACAGACCGATACCCATGGCGAGAATGATAACCATGGCATAGTGGACCTCGTGAACGCCAACCATGCGGGCAATCGGAAAGAGCAGGGGAGCAAAGAGCACCAGCGCCGGAATGCCTTCGAGCAAGCTCCCGAAAACGATAAACACGATGATCGACGCCAGCAGGAAGATCGTCGCACCTCCAGGCAGATCCGACATCATCAAAATCAGGTTGCGCGAAAAGCCTGATTGGGTCAGTGCCCAACCCAACGCGGTCGCGGTGCCCATGATGAACAGAATGGCCCCGGTCAATGCCGCGGTTTCGACGAGCAGCGGAAACAACCGGCGCCAATCACAATCGCGATATATCAGGAGACTGCAAGCAATGATATAGGCTATTCCGATCGTCGCAACTTCGGTTGCGGTGGCCACTCCTTCCACGACGGCGAAGCGGATGATAAAGGGCAGACCGATGCCCGGCAGGGCGATCAGGAATTTCTTCCAAATCTCTGCCAGGGAGGCCCGCTCAACCTGAGCCGCATCGATCCGCGACCGGACTCTGGCCATCCCCGCCAACGCCAGACACAGTAACAATGCCGGGAGTATGCCTCCGGTGAACAGAGCCGCCATCGAGACGTCGGTTACCGATCCCAAGGTGATGAGGACGAGGCTGGGTGGAATCACTTCGGACATCGCGCAGGACATCGACAATTGGGCGACGAGTTCATCCGGCCGATATCCCCGCTGCTTCATTTCAGGAAAGAGGGCGGGCGCAACCGCAGCCATATCCGCGGCCTTGGATCCCGAGATTCCGGAAACGAGGAATATCGCTCCAAGCAGCACATAGGACAGCCCGCAGCGGACATGGCCAAGGAGTGAAGCCAGGAAATCGATAATTGTACGTGCCATCCCGGTCATTTCGAGGAGCAGACCGAGCGCGATGAATAACGGAACCGACAGGAGAACGATATGTTCCATCCCGCTTTCCATCCGACCGACAACGACCGAAAGCGGGATATGCGTGGTAAGGCCCAAATAAGAAACGGTCGCAATCCCGAATGCGAAGGCAATCGGTACGCCCAAGATGACATTCGCGAACAACAAACCGACCAGGAAAATCACCAGATTGTAATACCCCAGCCCTTCGAAGATGGGCCGCCCGCAGCCAAGGAGGACTGCAACCGAGGCAACGACCGCAAATGGTCCCAGGAAATGGCGATCAATCGGGCGTTCGAAAAGACGAAAGATCGTGAGGACGAGCAGCAGGATCATTCCAACGACCATGGCTGAGGTTCGCCACCCGAACGACAGACCAAGAACCGACGTTCTCACCACCATCTCGTCCCGCATGTGCTCAATGGCCGGCAGGATCATCAGGGCCAGGAACAGCACGATGACGAACCCCGCATAGGGCTCCAACCATCTGGAGAAAGAGCCGCCTCCGGCATTGACGAGAATGGTAAGGCGCATATGCCCGCCGCGCCGCAAGGCGATGATCGCCCCGAAAACGGAAAGCCAAAGGAACATGATCCCCGCGACTTCGTCTGACCAGGTAAGCGGAGATTCAAAGACATACCGAGAAATAGTACCGCAGAATAGAATTATGGTTTCCACAACAATGAGGATGGCTGCGATACTTTCCGTCACTAAACCAATCGCATTTTCGGCCGCGGAGGCCCGCCTTCGCCAGGGCGAAGGCGCGATCGGCCCCTTCGTGGCGGCTAAATCTTCGGTAGCTGGCCTCATAAGGATACCTCACCATATTCCTGTACGAGCTTCCAAGCCTGTTCGCTGAATTGCTCCTGCCACTCTTTATAGAAATCATTTTCGATCAGGGTCTTCTGAAAGGAAGGTCGGTCAGCCGGTTTGAACACCATGCCCTTTTTTTCAAGCTCATCCTGCAATGAGGTGTTCAATATACCAATTTCCTTTCGCTGCTCCGCGGCCGCGAGGTCAAAGTTCCGAGCGACGATGTCCTGCATCTCCGCGGGAAGGCGCTCCCATTGAGTCTTGTTGGCGACGAGCCAGAAGCCATCCCACATATGCCCGGTAAAAGCACAGTACTTCTGGACCTCATAGAGCTTACCGAAAGAGATAATTGACAGGGGATTCTCCTGTCCGTCGACGATCCTGGTTTGCAGAGCGGTATAAAGCTCTGCGAAATCAAGCCCGGTTGGGACAGCGCCGAGAGATTTGAACAGAGAAGTCCAGAGCCGCGTCGAAGGCACCCTGATTTTCATACCTTTGATGTCGGCGGCGGTGGTGATCGGCTTGGAATTTGACGTGACGTGCCGGAATCCGTTGTCCCAGATTTTTGAGAAGCCGACAAGTTGTACGCTGGGCATCAAAGAGCGGACATAGGTTCCCAGCTCCCCATCCAATGCCCGCCATACCGCGGTGTAATCCGAGAACAGAAATCCCAGGCCGCTTACCCCGGCGTCAGGGATCAGATTGGACAGACGCAAAGGGGATAATAAATAGAACTCCAGTGCACCGGACCGAACCTGGCTCAGCATATCGGTGTCATTACCGAGCTGGCTGTTGGGGAACCGTTGAATATCAACTCGGCCGCCGCTCTCTTCCCTGATCCGTTCGATTACAGTTTTTGCGGCAACGTTGGTTGGATGAGTTTCAGGAACGTTGTTGCCAAATTTATAGACAAATTCCGCAGCATTGGCCCGACTTGTCAGGATATTGAACAAAGGTAGGCTCGCAGCGGCGGTCACAAGCTGGCGCCTGGTGATATTGATCATGCGCATTTCCTCCAATATTTAGTTTATTGTTCGATTGTTGCGTGATTTGGGATATGTTAGGTCCCGGTACACCCTATGGTGAGCCCTCCGCAGACAAACAGAGTCTGTCCGGTTACGAACCCGCTTCGGGAATCGAGAAAATAGGCGACGGCGTGGGCGATATCGTCTGGAACGCCGACCCGGCGGACCGGAATCGCGTCGATGATAGCCTTGGTTCGCGGGCTGTCCGCCGGATTGACGCGATCGAACAGTTCCGTCCGGATCGGGCCGGGCGCGACGACGTTGGCGGTAATCCCGAAGCGGCCCAACTCAAGGGACCAGACCTTGGTCATGCCGATCAGCCCGGCCTTGGTGGCGGCATAGACGCTTCGCAATTCTTTCCCGAGCGCCGCCCGCGAGGAAATGTTGACGATGCGACCGAAGGCCGCCGCCTTCATGCCCGGCAACAAAGCCTGGAGGCATTGCAGGCTACAGCGAAGATTGAGCGAGACCGCCGTGTCAAGATCGGCAAGGCTCTGGTCTTCGACCGGTCCCGGACAGACCGCGCCCACATTGTTGACCAGCCTCGTCACCGGTCCGGAACACAGCACATGGTTCAGGGCATCGGCGGTCTCGGCGGGATCGGTCAGATCGGCGCGAATGCCCCCGGGTTCCCGGTCGATCACGACAACATCAAATCCTTCGGTGCGGCAGCGGTCGGCAATGGCCAGACCGATGCCGGAAGCGCCACCGGTGACAAGGACCCGTCCGCGGCTCATGGATGGATCAACCATTCAAGCACCGCGTGGCCCGGGCAGTATTTATATGACTGGACATCGCAACGTCTCCCTTTAAGATTTTATTATTGCTTTGTAGGTATTCTATTGAGCGCAACCTAGGCGACGCGATCCCCCTTTGTGACCGTGACCGTCCGGTTGTCGACGCCCGGGAGCATCTTTGCCGGATCACGGGTCACCACGACATCAAGCACCGTCGGGCCGTTGGTGTTCAGCGCACGCTCCATCGCCGGGACAAGCTGTCCGGGTTCTTCAATCCGAATGCCGTTGCAGCCGAGGGCCGTGGCGACCTGCGCGTAATCGGTTTCGGAAAGATCGGAGGCATGGTAGGCGCCAGGGCCGTACACCAGATGCTGGAGCGCCTTGACGTAGCCCGAGGCCGCGTTGTTGACGACGATGACAGTGAACGTCAGTCCCAGCCGGCGCGCCGTTTCCAGTTCGCCCAGCATCATGTTGAAGCCGCCGTCACCGGTAAGGGCGAAGACCGGGCAACCGGGCGCCGCCAGCGCGACGCCGATCGCGCCGGGAAGGCCATAGCCAATCGAGGCAAAACCGCGATCGGGAACGAAACTGCGCCCCGAACGTTTGGTATCGAACAAGAGCCCGCCCCAATGGGCGGCGAAACCGCCATCGGCGACCAGGTATCCGTTCGCGGGCAGGGTCCGGTTGATCTCGGTCATCAGCCGCGCCATGGCGACCGGCGTTTCGCTGGAATGAAGCCGCTCGGACACATGCTCGCGCCATGCCGCCATGCGACGCGCCACCTCGGCGGCGTGTTCGATATTGCGTTCCCGGATGTTGTTGGCACGGTCCGCCAACGCGCTCCCGAGGTCCTCGATGCCGAGCCGTGCGTCGCCCCACAAAGCCAGCGTCGGTTGCAGCGTGCGGCCGAATTCCTCGCTCGAAGAATCAAGATGGATGATCGTCTTGCCGGCCCCGGGCACCGTGTAGCGTTTGGTTGCGATCTCGCCAAGCTTGCAGCCGACGACCAGAATCAGGTCGGCCTCGTCGATCAGGGCGTTGGCAATTCGGTCGTATCGCCCGAAAAGTCCGGCGTTGAGGGCTTCGCAGCACGGAATGGCGCCCTTGCCGGTGAGCGAGTGGGCCACGGGAATGTTGAAGGTGCGCGCAAAAGCGGTCAGGGCCTCTGCGGCCCGGGAAAGGTGAACGCCGCCGCCGGCCAGGATCAGCGGACGCGCCGCGGCATTGACCATGTCGGCCGCCCTGGCGATGGCGCGGGCATCCGGCCGGCAGCGGACACCCTCCTGTCCCTCGAGCCCGTAGCCGTCGACGACGAAGTCCCCGTCGCGGAAAGGGGCGCTCCCATGGCAAATGTCCTCTGGAACGTCGACCACCACGGGACCGGACCGCCCGGAGCGCGCCACGGTGAACGCACGCCGCATCAGTTCCGGGATGCGTTGCACCGATTCGATTCGGATCAGTTCCTTGCACGCCGGGCGCAGGATTTCGATCTGCCGGCACTCCTGGGTCATGTTCTTCCAGGAATGGTCCCGATGGGTGTCGCCGACCAGCGCGACCATGGCGGTGCCGGCGTTAAGCGCCTCGACCAGTCCCGTAACGAGGTTGGTGGCGCCCGGCCCGAGCGTCGCGTCGACAAGCCCCACGCGGCCGGACACCTTGGCATAGGCGTCGGCCATGAAAACACCGGCGCGTTCGTCGTTGATCAGGTGGTGTTGGAGACCGAGCCGCCGTGCCGCGTCGTAGAAGGGCAGCAGCTGGAATCCGCCCATCCCGAACATGGGACCGCCGCGGAAAGCGGCGATCATGCGCGCGATTGCCTCACCGCCGGACATCTCATTCTGCATAAACTCTCTCCACCGGCGGACAGCCCTGCCAGCCGGTCAGCATGATTGACGTGCAACTCCCGGGGTCGATCGCGTTAATCCGCCGCCATCGCCGAGGTCGCGAGCGTATTGGCGACGACCCGGGCCTCGGCCTGAAGCGCCGACACCAGTCCGGGCAGTCGATCCGGTCCCATCCTGTCCCTGATGGCGGCAAGACTGAGCGACGCCATGGGCAGTCCATCGGGACCGAGCACCGGAACCCCGATTCCGATCATCTCCTGAACGATCCGTCCTTCATTCAACACGAAGCCATCCCGGCGGGTTCGCTGGACCAGCCCCGGCAGCTCTTCCGGCCCGAACCGCTGGAAGTCGCGTAGCCACATGGCGTTCCGTTTGATGATCGCCTCGATCTCTTTGTCGGGAAGATACGCCAGCAACGCCAGGCTGCCGGCACCGACGCCGAGCGGCCGACGGCTCCCCACATCGAGCGTCAAGGTCCTGATCGGAAAACTTCCCACTTCCCTGGCAACGCAGATCGCCGCGGTGCCTTCCCGTATCGACGCGAAGACCGTGTCGGCCGTCGTCGCGGCCAGGCGTGCCAACGCCGGTAGCGCAGCCCCCGCGGCAAATTGTTCGGAAGCCAGACGACCAAGCGAAGTGGCCTGAAACCCCAGCCGATAGTGTCGGCTAAGGGTGTCTTGAAAGACAAAACCCATGCTGGTAAGGCCCGCCAGCAAACGATGGGCGGTGGCTTTGTTCAGACCGGTTCGCAATGCGAGATCACCGAGGGCGATCCCCTGCGCATCACACTCGGACAGCGCGCGCAACACCCCGATCACACGTTCGACGATCCTTGTGGTAGGCTCATGATCTTCGGCCATGATCGGTACTCCGCTCCATCGATGAGAGCCCGCCCGTTTCAAAAACGTGGCGATAATGTGCGAAAAAACGGAACGCTCGTCAAGCGCCGTTGGAGGGGGGCGCCGTTGGGGAGGGCGCCGTTGGGGAGGGCGCCGTTGGGGAGGGCGACGAATGCTGTCGGAACCGAACATCGTCCTTGAGCCATCCGCGACAAAATTCGGTGCTTTGGCGCGCGGTGCGGTCGTCGTGTGTGGTTCCCACGGCGGGCGGTATCCCGCCCTGTTGGCCGCCGCCGCCGGCGTTCGCGCCATCATTTTGAACGACGCCGGCATCGGTCGACAGGAAGCGGGTGTCTGCGGCCTGTCGATCCTCGACCGATTTGGCGTTGCGGCGGCAACGGCCTCCCATTCGAGCTGCCGTATTGGCGACGCCCGCGACATGATGACGCGGGGCGTCATCAGTCGCGGCAATGACGCGGCGGCAAGGGTGGGCGTTGCTTCCGGTATGACGTGTCGCGTTGCCGCCGACCACCTGCGTCGGGCGCCGCACCGAACCGCCGCCGTCGCGGTTGGGGGCGAGGAACGCCGGATCGTATACGAGGGCGGTCATCGTCCGCTGGTCTTGATCAACTCGGCGTCGCTGATCGACGCCGAGGCCGATTGCGGAGCCGTCGTCATCACCGGGTCACATGGCGGACTCGTTGACGGCAACCCGGCAAACGCTCTGGGAGCAGATGCGTTTCTGGCCGCTTTCAATGATGCGGGGATCGGTATCGACGACGCCGGCATCGGACGGCTTCCGGTGCTTGATCAACGCGGCATCGCCGCCATCACCGTCTGTGCCGCGTCCGCGCGGATCGGCGAGGCGGACTCGACCCTTTACGAAGGCATCGTCTCCCGGGCGAATGACTCGGCGCTGAAAGCAGGCGTAAGGGAAGGACAAAGGGTTAGAGAATTTGTTGCTCACATCATTGGTCTTTAAGCGCGGCTTTCGAAGCCGGAAATCGAGCCCCATCCGGGCTGGACAGAGCGACGGAGCCGGAGTCACGCCGTGAGCGAATATCCCTCGGAGCGCCTTTTCCAGTGTGACAATGTCGATAAAAATGGTAGAATAATGGACGGTAGTACACATTTGTGGGTGTGTAATATTCTCGAGACGAGGACGCGGTGTGAGCAATGAGACCCCGGGAAACGCCGAAGAGGCGCCGCTGTTGTCGGTCGACGGCGTGACGCTGCGCTATCGGACCGTGTCGTCGCTGGTGACGGCAACCTGGAGGGTCAGTTTCACGGTCAACCAGGGCGACAGGTTTGTGCTGCTTGGGCCGTCGGGATGCGGGAAATCGAGTTTACTTAAGAGTATCGGCGGGTTCCTGTTGCCCGACGAGGGCGCGATCCGCCTTAAGGGCCGGAGCATCGCGCGGCCCGGGCCGGACCGGATGATGGTGTTCCAGGAATTCGACCAGTTGCTGCCGTGGAAGACCACGCTTGAGAACATCATGTTTCCGTTGCAGGCCAGCGGGCGGCTGACCGACCGGCGGGCTGTCGGGGAACGCGCCCGTCACTACCTGGACAAGGTCAGGCTGGCAAAATTCGCCGATGCCTATCCCCACACGCTGTCGGGCGGTATGAAGCAGCGGGTGGCCATCGCACGGGCGTTGGCCATGGAGCCGGAAATCCTGTTGATGGACGAACCGTTCGCCGCTCTCGACGCCCTGAGCCGGAGGCGGATGCAGGAGGAATTCCTGGGCCTGTGGCAGGACATCCGCTTCACCGGCATCTTCGTGACGCACTCCATCGAGGAGGCGCTGCTGGTCGGCAACCGGATCCTGGTGCTGTCGCCGCACCCGGGACGGGTTCGTGCCGAGCTGATCAACGACGGCAATCAGGCTCTGCACGACCACATCCAGGGCATGCTGTTTGACGAACGCTTCGAGACCGGCGCCGGGATATGAACCCCGCCGTCACTCGACGCTGTAGGCGGCGTATTTGGGCAGCAGGCGTTTCGGTTTTTTAAGGGCGTCGCGGCGGAAGGGATCGCCCAGTTCCTGATTGACCACCAGTTCCAGCACGGTCGGCCGGTTGGCGGCGACGGCCTGGCGGAGCGCGTCGCCGATGGCGTCGGCGTGCTCCACCCGGATGCCGTCGGCGCCCATGGCGCGGGCGATGCCGGCGAAGCTGGGGTTTTCCAGCTCGGAGGCGACGAAGCGGTTGGCGTAATAGTCGATCTGGTTCTTCTTCTCGGCGCCCCACTGGCCGTTGTTGAAGACCACCGCGATGGCCGGGATGCGCTCGCGGACGGCGGTCATCACCTCGGCCAGACTCATGCCCCAGGCGCCGTCGCCGACATAGGCGATGGCTGGACGGTCGGGCGCCGCGACCTTGGCACCGAGCGCCACCGGCCAGGCATAGCCGCAGTTGCCGAAGGCCAGGGGCGCCAGCAGACTCGGGTAATGCTCGAAGCGCAGGTAGCTGTTGGCCACCGAGCAGATGTTGCCGATGTCGGTGCTGACCATGGCGTTGGCGGGCAGGGCCTTTTCCAGTTCGCGCAAGGCCCGGCGCGGACTGGGCGGCGTGCCGTCGCTGCGCGACAGGGCGTCGAGTTCCTGCTCCCAGGCGGCACGGCGGGTTTCGACTTCGCGCAGGCGGGCGTCGCGGGTGGCGGCTCCGGCCAGCGCCCGTCCGGCCAGCCGACGCAGCAGGTCGGCCGCGGCCAACCGGGCGTCGCCATGGATGCCCACCGCCACCGGCTTGACCAGCCCGAGGGTGCGGCGATCGGAATCCACCTGGATCACCCTGGCGTTCTTGGGCCAGTAGTCGATACCGTACTGAGGCAGGGTGCCGAACGGCCCCAGCCGGGTGCCCAGCGCCAGCACCACGTCGGCCTGGGCCAGCACATGCATGGCCGCCTTCGAGCCCTGGTAGCCGAGCGGCCCCAGCGCCAGCGGATGGCCGGCCGGGAAGGAATCGTTGTGGAGATAGCTTGACACCACCGGCGCTCCCAGCAACCCGGCCAGACGGGCGAGATCGGCACCGGCATCGGCGGTGATGATGCCGCCGCCGGCGACGATCACCGGAAAGCGGGCATCGGCGAGCAGCGTTGCCGCCTGCTCCAGGCTTTCGGGGCCGCCGGCCGAAGGCTCGATCCGGACCGGTCGGGGCAGGTCGGCATCGAACTCGGTGTAGAAATGGTCGCGCGGGATGTTGATCTGGACCGGACCGCGCTCGCTCAGCGCGATGCCGAGCGCCCGGTTGGTCAGTTCGGCGACGCGGTCGGGCCGGTGGATGTGAGTCTGGAATTTGGTGATCTTCGAAAAGATCGGCAACTGATCGGTTTCCTGGAAGCCGCCCAGGCCGGTGCCGGCGGTGCCGGCCTCGGGGGTGATGGCCACCACCGGCGAATGGGCCCAGTAGGCGGCGGCGATGGCCGTAACGAAATTGGTGATGCCCGGCCCGTTCTGGCCGATGCAGACGCCGTGGCGACCGCTGATGCGGGCGAAGCCGTCGGCGGCGTGGGCGGCGTTCTGCTCGTGGGCCACCGAGATGAAGCGGATACCCGCCGGTTCGAACAGGTCGAGCGCGTCCATGTAGGCCGACCCGACGATGCCGAAGACATGGGTGACGCCGTGGGCGACCAGGGTTTCGACGAAGGCTTCGCTGAACGAAATGCGCGGCATGGGGCAGAGTCCTCGTTGCGGAAAAGGTTCAGGCGCCCGCGTCTTCACGGATCAGCGCACGCAGGGTCTTGCGCAGGGCGATGTAGCCGGGATCGTCCTCGTCGCGCGGACGCGGCAGGTCGACGGCGATCCGGCGTTTGATCCGCCCTGGCCGGCGGGTCATGACGATGATGTGGTCGGCCAGCAGGATGGCCTCGTCGAGGCTGTGGGTGACCAGCAGCACGGTCTTGGGCTGGCGTTGCCAGATGCGGACCAGTTCGTCCTGCATGCTCCGGCGGTTCTGGTCGTCGAGCGCCGCGAACGGCTCGTCCATCAGCAGCACCCGGGGGCTGACGCCGAGCGCCCGCGCGATGGCCACCCGCTGGCGCATGCCGCCCGAAAGCTGGTGGGGAAAGTGGTGCTCGAAGCCGCCCAGGCCGACCAGATCGATATGGTGACGCACCGCGCGGTCCCGTTCGGCCGGCGCGGTCTTCTTCATGTCGAGTCCGAAGCCGACATTGCCGGCGACGGTCAGCCAGGGAAACAGGGCATAGTCCTGAAAGATGATCGAGCGTTCCCAGCCGGGACCGCGGATCGGCGTGCCGTCGACGCTGAGGCTGCCCGCGGTCGGCACCTCGAAGCCCGCCACCATGTTGAGCAACGTGGTCTTGCCACAGCCGCTGTGGCCGAGGATGGCGCAGAACTCGCCATTCCCGAGGGTGAACGAGACGCCGTCCACCGCCACCACCGGCGGACCGCCGCGAGGCTCGTCATAGATTTTGGAGACGCCGTCGACCACCAGCCGGCCCATGGCGATCGACCTTTCCTAACGGGCCAGGGCCGCCGACCACGGCAACAGCCGGACGGCGAGCCGGCGGATGCCGACATCGAGGGCGAGGCCGGCGAGGCCAATGGTCAGCATGCCGACGATGATGATGTCGGTGCGCAGCAGCGAGCGGGCGTCGTTGATCAGGAAGCCCAGGCCGTCGCTGGCGCCGACCAGCTCGGCGGCGACCAGCGCCATCCAGCCGACGCCGAGGCCGACCCGGATGCCGGTGACGATCTGGGGCAGGGCGGCCGGCAGCACCACCCGGGTCAGCACCGCCCGCTCGCCGGCGCCCAGCGAACGGGCGGCCCGGATCAGGGTGGGGTCGACGTGGTGGACCGCGGAAATGGTGTTGATCAGGATCGGGAACACCATGCCGAGAAAGATGATGAACTGGTTCTGAGTGTCGCCCAGGCCGAACCACAGGATGCTGAGGGGAATCCAGGCCAGCGGCGGGATCGGCCGCAGCACCTCGAGCAGCGGATAAAGCTGCTCGTGGACCGCTCGCCAATAGCCCATGGCGATGCCCAACGGCACGGCGGCCAGGGCGAACAGAAAGGCGCCGGTCTCACGTTTCAGCGAGGCCAGCAGATGGCCCGGCAGTTCGCCGCTGACGATCAGGTGGCCGGCGGTGACCACGACCACGCTGGGCGCCGGCATCAGGACCGCGACCTGGGGATTGGACAGCGGCAGGATGAACCGGCTCAGCACCTCCCACAGGGCCAGCGTCGCGGCGAGCAACGCATAGCCCCGGAGGTTCGGGACCCGCGGCCGGCGGCTCCGGGCGAGCGGTCGCGGCGGCAGGGTCCGGCCGCCCGCTTCGACGGTCATGGCGTGTAGCTCTTGCCGCCGAAGCGCCATGGCCGTTCCAGGTCGCCCGGTTCCGGGAACGGCTGGGGTGCGGTGGCCGTGACCTGATTGAAGTACGGCGGATAGGGCACGCTGCCGATCGTGCCGGTCCAGCCGGCGGGCAGATAGACCGGGGTTTTCGGCGCCTTCCAGCCCAGCTTCGCGAAGGTCGCGGTCACGAATTCGGGGGCGTAGGAGGCGGCATAGTCGGCGGCGCTCAGGTCGCGGGTCAGCCGGCCGCGCTCCTTCAGCCAGGCGCGGATACGCTCGTTCTCGGCGGCCCAGAAGGCCGGCTGGGGCAGCAGCAGGGTCGGCTTGAACAGGTTGTTGTTGCGGGCGATCTGGCCGGCCAGAAACTCTTCGGGCACGGTCTTGAGGGAGGGGTGCTCGTGGAGCAGCTTCACCGCCTCGTCCGGGTGCAGGCGGAGCCACAGGGCGGCCTCGACGAAGCTGTCGGCCAGCGCCTGGACCACGTCGGGGGCGCCGTCGATCAGTTCCTGGCGGACGAAGCCGATGCCTTCATAAATGCTGTAGGGATGGCTGGTGTCGATGGCCCGGCCGGTCTTGCGCTCCTCGGTCAGCAGCGAAGCGGTAAGGTCCCACGGCACCACCGCGGCGACCCCGGCCGGCAACTGAAGCTGTTCCGACAGCGGCAGGTTCTTGAGAATGACGTCCTTGCCGATTTCCAGCCCGTTGGCCGCTGCCGCCGCCTGAAAATAGAACTCGGCGGACGAGCCGGTGACGATGCCGATCACCGCCGGCGGATTGCTGCCCTTGAGGTCCTTGAGGGACTTCAGCGGCGAATCGTTCGGCACGATGACGGCGTGGGTCAGCAGCGGATAGTTGAGGATGCCGCGTGCCGGCACTTTGCGGTCGAGCAGGGAATGATACGGGAAGTTGCCGGCGCCGCCAAACTGAATGCGCCGGGCGGTGAAGGCTTCGATCAGGTCGGGGCCGGAATTGAAGCTCGTGAATTTGGCTTCGATGCCGCGTTTGCCCAGCAGGTCGAGCCTGTCGACCACGACATTGAGCGCGTTGTGGCCGGTCCAGGGCGGCTGGAAGCCAATGCCGAGCGGCCAGAATCCCTGCTCCTTCAGCCAGGCCTTGGACTTTTCCGAGACCTGCTGGTAGGGCTGGGGCCAGCCCCAGTCGGTGGCGCCGGCCTCGGCGCGGGCGCCCGAGGCGGCGCCGATCGCGGCTGCCAGGGTCAGCAGGGCACCGCCCAGCCAGGCCGCCGCGCGGCGGCCAAGGGACCAGGACGTCGCCCGGCGGCCAAGGGACCAGGACGTCGCCCGGCGGCCAAGGGACCAGGACGTCGCCCGGTGGCCAAGGGACCAGGACGTCGCCCGGCGGCGAAGGGAATGGCGGATCGTCATCGGCTCTGTCCTTCTCATGGTTCACCCCTTCTCACGGTTCACCAGTAGCGGAGCGCCGCCCGGAACAGGGCGGCGAGATCGGCCTCGATCACCGGCAGCGGCGCGTTGTCGACCAGCCGCTTCTGCTGGAAGGCTCCCGCCGCGAGGGTCGGGATGTCGTCCTCGCCGTAACCCAGGCCCGAAAGGCCGTTGGGAATGCCGGTGGCGCGCATCAGGCCGGTCAGCCGGGCCGCCAGCCGCTCCCCGGCCTCGTCGGCCGGGGCTTGTTCGCCCAGGGCGGCCAGCGCCGCCCGGTGACGGTCCGGGGTCGCCCGGGCGGTCCAGCGGAAGGCGGCGGGGGCGTTGACCACCACCGCAATGCCATGGGGGACCAGCGGTTCGGCGTCGGGCCAGCCGGTGGCGCGGTAGTCGCGGACCTGCCCCGACACCGGATAGGACATGGCGTGGGGCAGGTGGTTGCCGGAATTGCCGAAGCCGATGCCGGCGAGCAATCCCGCGAACATCAGCCGGTCGCGGGCCGGGTGGTCGGCGGGATCGTGGACCGCGGCTTCCAGGTGTGCCGCCGCGATGCGGATCGCCTCCAGGCAGGCGATGTCGCCATAGGGATTGGCGCCCTGACTGAGCGGCCGGGGCGCGGCTTCGGTCGGGCGCGGCCGGGCGGTGAAGGGGCGGGCGGTATAGCTCTCGATGGCGTGGCTGAGCACGTCGAAACCGTTGGCCGCCACCACCAGCGGCGGCAGCGAATAAAGATTGGTCGGGTCGAGCACGCCCAGGGTCGGGCGCAGGCGACGGGAGACGATGCCGGTCTTCACCTCGAGGTCAAGCAGGTCGAACACCGCGATGCCCGTGGTCTCGCTGGCGGTGCCGAAGGTGGTCGGGCAGGCGATGTGGGGTTTGAGCGGTCCCGGCACCGGCCGTCCCCGGCCCAGCGGCGCGTTGACGTAATCGAGAAACTCCGCCGGATGGCTCGACAGCAGGTTCGCCACCTTGGCGGTATCGATCACCGAGCCGCCGCCCAGCGACACGAAACCGTCGAGCCGGGCCTCGGTGGCAAAGGCCGCCGCCGCGATCATCGAGCGGTCGCTGGGCTCGACCTGGGCCTGGTCATAGACCGCGACGTCGAGGCCGGCGGCGCGCAGGCTGTCCAGCACCACCGCGAACGGCGCCAACCCACGGACCCGGGCGTCGGTGAACAGGCCGACGCGCCCGAGGCCCAGGGCGCGGGCATCGGCCCCGACTTCGTGCAGCACGCCGGGACCAAACTTGAGGGCCGATGGCTCCACCGAGAAGGCAAATTCCCGACCTTCCGAGAGCGGGAAGTAGGAGTCGAGGACACTTGAAACCGCCATGGAGGCCCGCCCCGTAACAACGACTTTACTATGTTAAAACAAGGCTACATAACTAAATACATAGAGTCAATTGACAAATATCAACGAACGCCTTATGGAGAAACGTAAGGTTGGTGGCGTGAGGGTGCAGGCATGTCCGGCGGGGCCGCGGGCGACGATCGGGTGGCGGAACGGGTCCGGCGGGCACGGCTGGCCCAGGCGGCGTTTGCCGACGCCGGCCAGGAGAGCGTGGACGAGGCGGTGACGGCGCTGGCCTGGTCGCTGTATCGGCCCGAGCATGCCCGCGAACTGGCCGAACTGGCGGTGGCCGAAACCGGGCTGGGCACGGTTGCGGACAAGATCGTCAAGAAACAGCGCAAGACCTTCGGCACGTTGCGGGATCTCAGCCGGGTCCGCTCGGTGGGCGTGATTGAGGACGACCCGGCCCGCGGGCTGGTCAAATTCGCCAAGCCGGTGGGCGTGGTCGCGGCGGTGACGCCGGCCACCAACCCCGGGGCCACGCCGGTCAACAAGGCGATGATGGCGCTCAAGGGGCGCAACGCCATCATCATCGTGCCGTCGCCGTCCGCCGTTCGCACCAGCGGCCGGGCCGTCGAGCTGATGCGGGCCGAACTCGCGCGCATCGGCCGGCCGCCGGATCTGGTGCAACTGCTGCCGGCGCCCATCGATCGCGCGGTCACCGGCGCACTGATGGCCGTGGCGGATCTGGTGGTGGTCACGGGATCCCAGGCCAATGTCCGGCAGGCGTACCGCAGCGGAACCCCGGCGATCGGCGTCGGTGCCGGCAACGTGCCGGTGATCGTTGACGAGAGCGCCGACCTGGACGCCGCTGCCGCGAAGATCGCCGCATCCAAGTGCTTCGACAACGCCACCTCGTGTTCGTCGGAAAACGCGCTGGTGATTGTGGACGCGGTCTATGACCGGACCCTGGCGGCGCTGGAGCGGGCCGGCGGCGCGCTGGTTTCGGCCGAAGAGGGTGCGCGCATCCGGGCCGGGCTGTGGCCCGACGGCCGGCTGGACCGCACCCTGATTGCCCGTGACGCCGCGGTGCTGGCCCGGCGCCTGGGCCTCGGCCGGGCCGAGGCCCGCTTTTTTCTGGTCGAGGAAACCGGGATCGGGCCGGACCATCCGCTGTCCGGCGAGAAGCTGTCGCTGGTGCTGACCGTCTACCGGGCCCGGGATTTCGACCACGCCGCGGCGCTGGTCCGGGAGATACTGGTCTGGCAAGGGCGGGGCCATTCCTGCGGTATCCACACCGCCGATCCCGCGCACGCCCGGACGCTGGCGGAGCGCACCGACGTGGTGCGGGTGCTGGTCAATCAGGCTCACACCTTCGGCAACGGCGGCGGCTTCGACAACGGGCTGAATTTCACCCTGAGCATGGGCTGCGGCACCTGGGCCGGCAACAGCATCAGCGAGAATCTGTCCTGGCGCCACTTCGTTAACATCACCCATCTGGTCACACCGATCCCCGAGGACCGGCCCGACGAGGCGGCGCTGTTCGGCGATTACCGCAAACGGTGGGGAGTCTGATCGCGATGACGCTGCCCGAACATCAGGCCAAGGCCATCCTTGCCGCCGCCGGGCTGCCGGTTCCCCCGGGCGTGGTCTGCGCCAACGCGGGCGAAGCCGCCGCCGCCGCGGTCCGCTTCGGGCCGGCGGTGGTCAAGGCCCAGGTGCCCGCCGGTGGCCGGAGCAAGGCCGGCGGCATCCGCTTTGCGGCCGATGCCGCTGCCGCCGGGCGCGCTGCCGCGGCGTTGCTGGGCGGGACGATCGCCGGCCATACGGTCGGCGCCATGCTGGTGGAACCGCGGCTGGACATCGTGCGCGAGACCTATGCCGCCGTGGTCGCCGATCCGGCGACGCGCGGACCCTTGATTCTGTTCGGGCCGAACGGCGGCATCGAAATCGAGGCGATCGCCGCTGCCGACAGCGGGGCGCTGCGCCGTTTGCCGGTGGATATCCTGGACGGCCCGGCTGCCGACGCCCTGGTCCGCCTCGTGCCAGAGGTTCCTCAGGCGGCCGGGTTTCTCGCCGGGCTGTACCGGGTGTGGCGCGAACAGCGGGCGGTGCTGGTCGAGGTCAATCCCCTGGCGCTGCTGGCCTGCGGCGCGCTGGTCGCGGTTGACTGCAAGATCGTGCCCGATGGCGCCGGGACCGCGGGCGACGGACAACCAACGGCGCTGGAACGGCAGGCGCACGCCCTCGGGCTCCAGTTCATCGAACTCGACGGCCCGGTCGGCGTGCTGGCCAACGGTGCCGGGCTGACCATGGCCACCCTGGATATGGTGCGCCATTTCGGCGGGCGGCCCGCCAATTTCCTGGAAATCGGCGGCGACGCCTACACCAGGGCGCGGGCCGCCCTCTTGCTGCTGCTGGGCAAACCGGGACTGAAGAGTCTGGTGGTCAATTTCTGCGGCGCCTATGCCCGCACCGACGTAATGGCCGAGGGCGTGGTCGCGGCCTGGCAGGCGCTGGCGCCCGCCATCCCGCTGTTCTTCTCGGTCCACGGCACCGGGGAGGACGAGGCGGTGGCACTGATCCGCGGACAACTGGGCCTGACGCCCTTCGAGCGCGCCGAAGACGCGGTGCGGGCGGCGGTGGAGGCGGCGCGATGATCCTGACGCGACAGGACCGGGTGCTGGTCTGGGGCGTTACCGGCCGGCAGGCGAGCTTCTGGACCGGGCACATGATTGCCGGCGGGACCCGGGTGGTCGGCGGCGTCCATCCGGCCCGGGCCGGCGAGAGCCATCTCGGCCTGCCGGTGGTGGGCTCGGGGCGCGATCTCGGCTTCGATGTGGCGCTGCTGTTCGTGCCGCCGGCGGCGGTGTTGGCGGCGGCGGCCGACGCCATCGAAGCCGGCGCCCGGCTGTTGGTGATTCTGGCCGAGCATGTGCCGTTGCACGATGTGCTGTTCGTTCATGCCCTGGCCGGACGGGCCGGGGCGCGGGTGGTCGGCCCCAACACCGCCGGGCTGGTGACGCCGGGTGCGGCCTTCGCCGGCATCATGCCGGCCTTCAACGACCGGGTGTTCCGGCCGGGCGCGGTCGGCGTGGTGTCGCGCAGCGGCAGCCTGGGGACGCTGATCTGCCTGGAACTGGTGCGGGCCGGGCTGGGCCAGTCGGCCTTCATCGGCATCGGCGGCGATCCGGTGCCGGGTATCCGTTCGACGGATGCCCTGGCGGCGCTGGAGGCCGATCCGCGCACCCGCGCGGTTGTGCTGGTCGGCGAGATCGGCGGTACCCTGGAGCAGGAGGCGGCGGCCTTTGCCCTGACCATGACCAAGCCGGTCGTGGCGTTCATTGCCGGGGCCGGCGCGCCACCCGGCCGGCGCATGGGCCATGCCGGCGCCATCATCGACGGCACCGGCGCCGGCCACGCCGCCAAGTGCGCGGCCCTGGAGCAGGCCGGCGTCCGGGTCGCCGCGATTCCGGGCGAGGTGCCGGCCCTGGTGCGGGCGGCCCTGACATCAGCCGAGGGAGAAGGATCATGATGAAAACCGGCAGGATCGCCGGCCTGGCGCTGGCCGCTGCCCTGCTGGCGGCCATGGCGGCGCGCGCCGCTGCCGCCGCGGAGGTTGACGAGGTGCGCTTTGCCCGCATGCAGGGGCTGGGTTACCTTCAGATTTACCTGTTGCAGGACCTGAAGCTGGTGGAGAAGCACGCGGCGGCGCTCGGGCATCCCGTGACCGCTGTCTATACCGCGTTGGGACAGCCGACCGCGGTCAATGACGCGCTGCTGTCCGGCAGCGCCGACTTCGGAGCGGCCGGAATCACCCCGTTCATCGTCCTGTGGGACAAGACCCGCGGTGGTGCCCAAATCAAGGCGGCGGCGGCGCTGAATTCCCAGCCGGCGTTCCTCAACACCATCAATCCCAAGGTCGGGAGCCTCAAGGACTTCACCGACCAGGACCGCATCGCCCTGCCGGCGGTCAAGGTCGCCTATCAGGCGACGATTCTCGAGATGGCCGCCGAGCAGGCGTTCGGGCAGTTCGACCGGCTCGATACCCTGACCGTCGGCCTGTCCCATCCCGACGGCACCAATGCCCTGTTGTCGGGCAAAAGCGAGATCACCGCCCATTTCACCAGCCCGCCCTACCAGTACCAGCAACTGGCCGACCCGCGCGTGCATCGGGTGCTGTCGTCCTACGACGTGCTGGGCGGGCCGGGCACCTTCAGCGGCCTGTGGGCGCCGCGCAGGTTCCATGACGCCAATCCCACGGTGTTCAAGGCCGTACTGGCTGCGGTCGAAGAGGCCAATGGGATCATCGAGGCCGAGCCGAAGCGGGCCGCCGAAATCTTCGTCCGGCTGGATCACGCCAAACAGACCGTGGACGAGGTCGCGGCGCTGCTCCAGGACCCCGAGATCATCTACACCATCGCGCCCCAGAACATCACGAAGTACACCGATTTCATGGCCCGGGTCGGCATCATCTCCAAGGCGCCGGCGTCGTGGAAGGACCTGTTCTTTTCGGACATCCACCATCTGGCCGGGAGCTGACCGGCATGGTGCCGACGCTTTCCCCGGCCGAGGTCCGTGCGCGGCTCAGGTCGGGTGCCGAGATCGCCTTTCTCGACGTGCGGGAGGAGGGGCCGTACAGCCGGGGCCAGCCGCTGTTCGCGGTCAATCTGCCGCTCGGCCGGATCGAGGAGCGGGTGGCGGCGTTGGTGCCCCGGCGCTCGGTGCCGGTGGCCCTGTTCGACGCCGACGATGGCGGCGGCGAGGGGCTGGCCGGACGGGCGGCGGCGCGGCTTGCCCTGCTCGGCTATACCGACGTGGCGGCGGTCGAGGGCGGGCTCGCGGGGTGGCGGGCGGCGGGCGGGGAGGTCTTCCGGGATGTCGGCGTGCCCTCCAAGGCGTTCGGCGAGTGGGTGGAGGCGCACCGCCACACCCCGATGATCGATGCCGACGACCTTGCGGGGCTGATCGCGGCCGGAAGCGATGTGCGTATCTTCGATTCCAGACCCTTCGACGAATACCGCGTGATGACCATTCCGGGCGCGGTCAACTGCCCCGGCGCCGAACTGGTCCGGCGGGTGCCGGCGCCGGATTTGTCGCCCGGGACCCTGGTGGTAGTCACCTGCGCCGGCCGGACCCGCAGCATCATCGGCGCCCAGTCCCTGATCAACGCCGGCCTGTCCAATCCGGTGCGGGCCTTGCGCAACGGCACCATCGGCTGGACTCTCGCCGGCCGGTCTCTGGAACTGGGCGCGACCCGGCGGGCGCCGGCTCCCGGCGAAACCGGCTGGTCACGGGCGGCGGCGCACAGGGTGGCCGGGCGTGCCGGGGTTCGCTTCATCGACCGCGCCGGTCTGGCCCGGTTGGAGACCGAGGCCGATGTCCGCACCCTTTACCGGTTCGACGTGCGCGCACCGGAAGAGGTCCTGCGCGGCCACGCCTCAGCCTTCGCGCCGGTCCCGGGCGGGCAGTTGGTGCAGGCCACCGACGAGCATGTCGGTGTCCGCGGCGCCCGGCTGGTGCTGGCCGATGGCGACGGTGTGGCTGCGGCGATGACCGCCTCGTGGCTGCGCCAGATGGGTTGGGACGAGGTGTTCGTGCTGGAGGACGGGCTTGCCGGGCTGATCGACCGGGACACTCCCTGGCGTCCGCCCCGGGCGGCCCCGGCCCCGGATGCCGACGAGATCGGGACGGCTGAACTGGAGGCATTGCTCGCGGCCCAGGCGGTGACGGTGGCCGATCTTGCGCTCAGTCCGGTCTATCGCGCCGGTCATGTGCCGGGTGCGTGGTTCGCGGCGCGCTGGCGCCTTGCCCGGGATCTGGCCGTCATGCCCGGACGCGGGCCGGTGGTTCTGACCTCGCCCGACGGCACCCTGGCCCGCTGGGCCGCGGCCGAAGCCGGGCGGCCGGTGCGGGTGCTGGCGGGCGGCACCGCGGCCTGGAGCGCGTCCGGGCGGCCGCTGGAACGGGGCGGGTGGCCTTGTGCCTCGGAGCCCGACGACGTTTACCGCCGGCCCTACGAAGGCACCGACAACTCCGAAGCGGCGATGCGCGGCTATATCGCCTGGGAGCTTGGGCTGGTCGGGCAGATCTGCCGCGACGGCACGGCCGCCTTCCGGCCGGTCTGAACAGGGGAGCAGGATGGTGGGGCTTGAAGAGACCGGGAGCGCGGACATGCCGGTGGTGGTCCGTCCGCTCAGCCTGTGGCAGCGGCTGACCGGCATTGCCGCGCTGCGTCGGGGTGCCATCCTGGTGTTGCTGGCGCTGATCTGGCAGGTCTATGCGGTCTGGCTCGACAGTCCGCTGATGATCCCGACCTTCACCGACACGGTGGCGGCGTTTTGGGACGCGGTGGTCAGCGGCCAGTTGCCGGGCATGGTCGGGACCTCGCTCAAGGTGCTGATTCTGGGCTACGGTCTCGGGGTGGTGATTGCCACGGTGCTGGCCGGTTTTGCGTCGGCGACGCGGTTCGGCGACGATCTGCTGGCGACCCTGACCGCGATGTTCAATCCGCTGCCCGCCATCGCCCTCTTGCCCATGGCGATGCTGTGGTTCGGGTTGGGCACGCCTTCGATTCTGTTCGTGCTGGTTCATGCGGTGCTGTGGCCGCTGGCGCTCAACGCCCATGCCGGTTTCCGCGGGGTCAGCGAGACCCTGCGCATGGTCGGGCGCAATGCCGGACTGGGCACCGTCGCCTTCATCTTCGGCATCCTGGTGCCGGCGGCGTTTCCGGCCATCCTGACCGGCCTCAAGATCGGCTGGGCCTTTGCCTGGCGGACGCTGATCGCGGCCGAACTGGTCTATGGCGCGGCCTCGCGCTCGGGCGGCCTCGGCTGGTTCATCTTCGAGAACAAGAACCGCCTGGAGACCGCCAGCGTCTTTGCCGGTCTCGCCACCGTGATCCTCATCGGCCTGCTGGTCGAGGCGCTGATTTTCCGCACCATCGAAGTCCACACGGTGCGCAAATGGGGCATGCAGCGCTGAGGTTCAGGGGCGCCGGCTCAGCGCCCAGGCGATGCAGGCCCGGGCCAGGGCTTCGGTGCCGTCGATGACCCGGTCCGGCAACCGCCGCCCGGCGAAGGCCGCCGGGATTTCGGTGCAGGCCAGCAGCACGGCGTCGGCGCCGCCGTCCAGCAGTGTCGCGATGGCCCGCTCGAACAGCGGCCGGGCGCGCTCCGGGGCGCCTTGCTTGACCAGGGCGATGGCGGGCAACACGGCTGCTTCCAGCTCGGTGTCGCGGCAGCTTCGGGTGCCGAAGCCCCGGCGGCCGAGCCGGTCCTGGTAGATGCCGGCCTGCCAGGTGGCGCGGGTGCCGATGATCCCGATGGTGGCGCCGGACAGGCCATGGGCTTCGAGCGCCACGACGGCGGCGTCGGCGATATGCAACAAGGGCACGGGACTGGATGCTGCGATGTCGTCGGCCCAATAGTGGGCGGTGTGGCAGGGCAGGGCAATGGCCTTGGCCCCGGCCGCGACCAGCCACCCCACGCCCGCCAGCAGCGCCGGCAGCGGCGACGGACCGGAGCCGGTCAGGATCGGCGCCACCCGGTCGGGCACCTGGGGCACCGCGTAGACCAGCACCGGCAGGTGGTCGGCGTCCCGGGTGGCGGGGGTGAGCGCCACCAGCCTGGCCAGGAAGTCGACGGTGGCCAGCGGTCCCATGCCGCCGAGCACGCCCAGGGTATCGGGGCGGCCGGCGGCGGTGGTGCCAGGGTCCGGCGCGCAAACCTCAGGGGGTTTGCCGGGGGGCTCAGGCGCCACGGAAAATCTCCTGATAGGCAAAAAGGCCGGCGCTGCCGCCGGTGTGCAGGAACACCACGTTCTCGCCCTTGGCGAAGCGGCCTTCGCGGATCAGGCCGATCAGGCCGGCGGCGCCCTTGCCGGTGTAGACCGGGTCCAGCAGGATGCCTTCAAGGCGGGCGAACAGCGTCACCGCCTCGATCATCCCGGGGGTCGGCAGGCCGTAGCCGGGGCCGACGAAGCGGTCGTCGACCACGATCGCCGACCGCGGGATGCCGCCCCGGATGCCCAGTCGCCCGGCGGTCGCCTGGCTCAGGGTGTAAACGGCGTCCTCCTGCTTCGGGCGCGGTGCGCGGACGCTGATGCCCAGCACCGGAATGCCGCTGTTGGCGCCGGTCAGGCTGGCGACCAGCCCGCTCTGGGTACCGGTGCTGCCGGTGGCCGTGACCACCGTATCCACGCGCAAACGCTGCTCGTTGGCCTGATGCAGCAGTTCCAACCCGGCCGCGACATAGCCCAGCGCGCCGGTGGGGTTGGAACCGCCGCCCGGGATGACGTAGGGCCTGGCGCCCCTGGCGCGCAACGCGGCGGCCAGGTCCTCCAGTGCCGCCGCCATGTCGGTGCCGCCCGGGCGATCGTGCAGGACGGCGCCCAACAGGCCGTCGAGAAAGACGTTGCCGCCGAGCCGGTAATCGCGGTCGTCGGTGTCGATCCGCCGCTCCAGCAACGCCTCGCAGCGGAGACCGAAGCGCGCCGCGGCGGCGGCGGTCTGGCGGACATGGTTGGACTGGGTGGCACCCTGGGTGATCAGGGTGTCGGCGCCCTCTGCCAGCGCCTCGCCGACCAGGAACTCGAGCTTGCGGGTCTTGTTGCCGCCGGTGGCAAGGCCGGTGCAGTCGTCGCGCTTGATCCACAGCGTCGGGCCGCCGAGATGGGCGCTCAGGCGCGGCAAAGGCTCCAGCGGCGTTGGGGCCTGGACCAGATGGACGCGGGGAAAGCGGGCGAGATGCATGGCGAAAACCCAATCGCATGGCGTGAAATAAACACAGCCGGCGGCGGCCTGACCGTCAAATATCTTGCCGCCCCCGACATACCGCGTTAATCTACTGATATTATAGTCATATGCAAGAGGCGGTCATGGGCGGGGTTTGGGGCGGGGTTTGGGGCGGGGTTTGGAAGTGGCGGCGGGCGGCCGTCCTGGCAATCGTCATGGCTCTTGCTCTGGTGCTGTCCGGCCCGGCGCGGGCGGAGCAGAACGAGGTTCGGATCGCGATCCAGTACGGCATCGGCTATCTGCCCCTGCATGTGGTCAGGCACCTGAAGCTGCTGGAACAGGAAGCGGCGAAGCGTGGCCTGCCCGATCTCGCCGTGACCTGGACCAATCTCGGCGGCGGCTCGGCGATGAATGACGGGTTGCTGTCGGGCAGCCTGGATCTGGTTTCCGGCGGGGTCGGGGCGTTCGTCACCATCTGGGCCAAGACCCGGGGCTCCCTCGACGTGCGCGGGGTGGCCTCGCTCAACGCCCTGCCGATCTATCTGGTCACCAACAATCCCAACGTCGTCAGTCTCAAGGACCTGACCGACCAGGACAAAATCGCGCTGCCGGCGGTCGGGGTCTCGATTCAGGCCGTAACGCTCCAGATGGCGGCCGAGCAGGCGTTCGGCCCCGGTCATTACCAGGACCTGGACCAGTTCACCGTGACCATGAAGCATCCCGATGCGCTGTCGGCCCTGCTGTCCAAGGGCGCGGGCATCACCGGCCATTTCGGCGGCCCGCCGTTCCAGGAGCAGGAGCTGGCGGCGCCCGGTACCCACCGCCTGCTCAGTTCCTACGACGTGCTGGGCGGTCCCGCGACCTTCAATTCGGTGTGGACCACCGCCGCCTTCCGGGACCGGAATCCCCGGATCTACGCCGCTTTCCTGGCGGCGCTACGGCAGGCAATCGACCTGATCAACCGCGATCCCGACGAGGCGACGCGCATCTATCTGGCCGAGGACGAGTCCAGGCTGGAGCCGGCTTTTGTCCGCCGGTTGATCACCAGCCCGGACGCCCGATTCACCACGACGCCGCTCAACATCCTGAAATACGTTTCTTTCATGCACAAGACCGGGGCGATCAAGGTCGGCGCCCAGTCCTGGAAAGACCTGTTCTTCCCGGAAATCCAAGACGAGCCGGGGAGCTGAAGGCGCCCGTGGCAATAGCGGCGAGCCTTGTGATCGACCCATGGGGGTTTTGCCCCATAGGCGCCAGGTTACGATGAGCCGTTGACATGGAAGGGTTTTGTGGGCTCCGCCCACACCCGCAAAGGGCCGGTCGGCCCTTTGAACCCATGACGTCATGTGGGTCCAAGGGGATAAAACCTCTTTGTGTCATATTTTCGGCATGCCGGTATTACACCAGATAATAGGCCTGGGCCGCGCCGACCGGGAGCGCCGGACCGGGATGTCCCACCGACAGCGCCTTCAGGGTGTAGGCGTGGCGGATTGCCTTGAGGGTCGCCGAGTATTCTTCGTCTTCCTCGGCGAAAATTCCGTCGGCCGGAAGGTGCCGGGTGATGCCGATTCGGGTCAGGGCGTCCAGCAGGTCCGGGCGCACGCCGGCCAACAACACGATCAGGTCCTGTGCCTCGGCGTCCCGAAGGAAGATCTCCAGACGCTCCAGTGCCACCACATCGGGGTTACGCACGCGCTTCAGGCGCAAGACCAGATGGCGGATGCCGTGACGCCGGGCTTTGCGTAGCGCATCGTCCAGATAGGCCTCCAGGTCGGGCGCGGCACCGAAGAACAACTCGCCCTCGAAATCGAAGATCAGGACGCCGTCGCCGGGCGGATCGCCGGGCAGCCGCTCCCGGACCACCCGCTCGGGCGTGACCACCAACTCCTGCATTTTCAGCTTCGCGGCCCGGGGCACATACCACAGCACCGACAGCAGGACGCCGATCAGGATGGCGAACTCGACCCCGATGGCCACCGCCGAAACCGCCGTGCTCAGAAGCAGCACGGCGTCGTAACGCGAGCCGCGCAGCACGTAGCGAAGCCGCTCCAGGTCGATGAGCCGGGCCGCCGCCACGATCAGCAGGCCGGCCAGCGCCGCTTTCGGAATGAAGGCGGTCAGCGGCGCGAAAACCAGCACCGCCAGCGCCACCGCCAGCGCCGTAAAGACGCCGGACAGCCGGGTCACCGCCCCCGCCTGATAGTTGATGGCAGTGCGCGACAGCGAACCGGCGCCGGGCATGCAGCGGAAGAAGCCGCCGACCAGATTGCCCACCCCTTCGGCCAGAATCTGGCGGTTGTAGTCCAACGGCTCGCGGCTCTTGTGCGCAATGGCCTTGGCGATGGCCAGCGCCTCGAGCAAACCCAGCACGGCGATGGCAAAGGCGCTGGACGACAGATCGCCCAGCCATTCCCATTTGATCTCGGGGATGTGCGGCCCGGGCAGGCTGGTCGGCACCGCCTCGATCAGCGCCACCGCCGGCTTGCCCCCCGGAGCCGCGTCGGACCAGCCGAGCAGCCAGGCGCCCACCGTCAGCACCAGCAGCACCAGGAACATGTCGATCTGGGGCAGCCGATAGTGTTTGACCAGCCGCCGCGCGAGCAGCGCCAGCACGATGGCGCCGACGCTGATGGTCACCGCCTTGAGATTGTAGGGGGACGCCTGGCTGACGGTCAGCCACAGCCGGTGCAGGACATGCTGATCCCCGGTGCCGATGGCTTTGACCCCGAGTGCGTTGGCCACCTGCCCGATGATGGTCAGGAGCGCCGCTCCGGTGATGAAGCCGGTCACCACCGATTCCGAGATGTAGCGGGTCAGGTCGCCCAGCCGAAGCACGGCGATGGCGATCTGGATCACGCCGATCAGCACCGCCAGCAGGAACATCGCCTCATAGGCGTCCAGCCGGGCCTCGGGATCGATGAAGGCCAGGGCGCTGAACACCACCAGCGACACCGCCCCGGTCGGCCCGTTGATCAGGTGCGACGACGAGCCCAGGATGGCCGTGACCAGGGTGAAGACGATCGCGGTATAGAGACCGAAACGCGGGTCGACGCCCGCGATCAGGGCATAGGCCATGCTTTGGGGCAGCGAGATCGCCGCCACGGTCAACCCCGCCTGGAGATCCCGGCCGATGGTCTCCCAGGGCAGGAGGCGGAGGGACGCTCTGGTGCCGGACTCTGCGATGGCCGTTTCGGTCATGTCGTTCCCCGAGGTGCCGTTGGTTGAATGGTGGTGAAGCCCTGAACCGGTCCGCTCAACGCGGCTTGGGCGTGTAGACCGTGTCGATGATGCCGTTTTCGGCGAAGAACTTCTGCTGCGCGTCGTCCCAGTCCCGGGCGACGGCGGTCACCGGAAACAGGGTGATGGGCGGCAGGCGCACGGCATATTTCTTCAAAATCCCGGCCCTAAACGGCCGGTAGCCGTCTTGCGCGATGATTTCCTGCGCTTCGTCGCTGAACAGGTATTCCAGATACCGGCGTGCCCGGCGGGCCGCGTCGGCTGTGGTCAGGTTGGCATCGACCCAGGCCACCGTCGGCTCGGCCAGGATGCTCACCGGCGGGTAGACAATCTCCAGGTCGCCCTTGGACTCGGCGACCTCCCGCAGCGCCTCGTTCTCCCAGGCCAGATGAACGTCGCCGATCCGCTCGACGGCGAAGGCAACGCCGGCCGCGCGCGCCGCCGGCACCAGGAACGGTGCGTGCTCGTACAGTGCCTTGAGAAAGCCGCGGGCGTCGGCCTCGCTGCCGCCCCGCGTCACCACCGCGCCCCAGGCCGCGAGGGCCGTGAGCTTGCCGTTGCCTGACGATTTCGGATCGGGGGTGATGACTTCGACGCCGGGCTTGATCACGTCCGGCCAGTCGTGGATGCCATGGGGGTTGCCATGCCGGACCACGAAGACGATGGTCGAGGTGTAGGGTCGCGAGTTATTGGGCAGACGCCCGGCCCAACCGTCGGGCAGCAGGCCGCGCTTGTGCAGAGCTTCCACGTCGGACGGCAGGCCGAGGGTCACAACGTCGGCCTTCAACTCTCCCGAGACCACCAGGCGGGCCTGCCGGGACGAACCGCCATGGGACTGCCGAATCTCGACGGGTTCGCCATCGTCCTTGAGGGTTCGCGCCTCGAACTGACGATTGATGTCCCGGTACAGCTCCCGGGTTGGGTCGTAGGACACGTTCAGGAGTTGCACCGGAGCGAAACTCTCGCTGTTTTTCACCCCGATCAGGGCCAGGCCCAGGGCCGCCGCCGCCACCGCGCCGACGTTGAGCCAGGACACCGAGGCAAACCACGAGCCCGGGTCGCGCCAGGAAAACGCCGCCATCGCCCCCCCTCTGCCTGGGACCCGGAAGGCTGGCGCGTGCCGCCCCGGAACCGCAGGCATTCATGTGAAATATCAGACCATCGACCACAAGAATGGTAGAGTAATGATCGCGGCCTGTCGACATGAAATGTTCATTTTTATCGACTCTCGCCATTATAAACACGTTTTATGTGTTGTTTTTAGACGGCGCCAACCGGGGCCGCCGGGAGCCGCCCGTCATCGGCCTCCTCGGCCATCCCCTTCGGACGTCAGGATCAGAAGAGGCTCATCGGAGCACCATCGCGTCCGCAGGGCTCTGCCCTGCACCCGCGAAGGAGGCACGCCTCCTTGACCTCCAGGACTCATGGGTTCAAAGGGCCGACCGGCCCTTTGCGGGTGTGGGCAGAGCCCACAAAATTGTTTTCTTTCAATGATCTGTCGTATCCTGGGGCTTGGTGCGCCGCCCCTGGACCCGCATTACTCGACGGTCACACTCTTGGCCAGATTGCGCGGTTGGTCCACGTCTGTTCCTTTGAGGACGGCGGTATGGTAAGCAAGCAATTGAACCGGGATGGCGTACAGAATCGGGGCTACGAAGGGGTCGACGGTCGGGAGCTCAACCGACCAGCGCACGCGGTCCTTGAGGCGGTCCACGCCCTTGGCATCGGCGATCAGCAGGACCTTGCCGCTGCGGGCGCAGACTTCCTGGACATTGGAGACGATTTTCTCGAACAGGCTGTCACTGGGCACCAGCACGATTACCGGCACCGATTCGTCAACCAGCGCGATGGGGCCGTGCTTGAGTTCGCCGGCGGCGTATCCCTCGGCGTGGATATAGCTGATTTCCTTGAGCTTGAGCGCCCCTTCGAGGGCCAGCGGATAGCAGGCGCCGCGGCCCAGATAAAGTACGTCGCGGGCCTCGGCAACCTCGTGGGCCAGGTCGCGCAGGCGCTTGTCGTGGTTCAGAACCTCAACCGCCCGGGCCGGCACCTCGCGCAGCGCCAGGGCCAGTGCGGCCTCGCGCTCCTGGGAAATCACGTTGCGGCTGCGGCCCAGTGCCACCGCGAGGCAGGCAAGGGTGGTCAATTGGGTGGTAAACGCCTTGGTCGAGGCAACCCCGATTTCCGGACCGGCCAGCGTGTATAACACCGCATCGGCCTCCCGGGCGATAGTGCTTTCCGGGGCGTTGACGATGGCCAGGATGTGCTGGCCCTGACGCTTGCAGTAGCGCAGCGCCTCCAGGGTATCCAGGGTTTCCCCCGATTGGGAGATGAACAGCGCCACCCCGCCCGCCGGCAGCGGGGCTTCCCGATAGCGGAACTCCGAGGCGATGTCGATTTCGACGGGAATCCGGGCGATCTGCTCCAGCCAGTACTTGCCCACCAGCCCGGCGTAATAGGCGGTGCCGCAGGCGACAATGGTAATGCGTGGCGTCCCAGCCAGATCGAACGGCAACTCGGGCAGGGAAATGTGCCCGGTTGACGGGTGGATGAACGCCGACAGAGTATCGCCGATGACCTGGGGCTGCTCGTAGATTTCCTTCAGCATGAAGTGGCGGTAGCCCTCCTTGCCGATCAGGGCCCCCGAAACCGCGGTCAGGCGCACCGGGCGGTCGACCACCGCGTCGGTCTCGTCATGGATCACCGCGCCCTCACGGCGAACCTCGACCCAATCACCGTCCTCCAGGTAGCACAGGTGGCTGGTCAGCGGCGCCAGGGCAAAGGCGTCGGAGGCCAGGTACATCTCGCCATTGCCATAGCCCACCGCCAGCGGCGTACCGCGCCGCGCCCCGATCATCAGGTCGGGATCGTCGGTGAAAATCAGCGTCAGTGCGAACGCCCCCTCCAGCCGCTTCAGCGCGGTCGCAGTGGCCGCCACCGGCCCCAGGCCACGCTCCAGGTAGTGGGTGACCAGATGGACGATGATTTCGGTATCGGTCTCGGTGGCGAACACCCGACCTTCGGCTTGCAGTTCGTTCTTGAGCTGCTGGTAGTTTTCGATGATGCCGTTATGGACCACCGCGCACCGGTCGGTGGCGTGCGGGTGGGCATTGTTTTCGGTCGGCCCGCCATGGGTGGCCCAGCGGGTGTGTCCGATGCCGACGGTGCCGGCCTGGGGCGTCGCCCGGAGCTTGCGGTCGAGATTGACCAGCTTGCCCTCGGCCCGGCAGCGGGCGATCCGGCCGCCGACCAGGGTGGCGATGCCGGCGCTGTCATAGCCGCGGTATTCGAGGCGGCGCAGCCCCTCGACCAGTCGGGGCGCCGCGTCGCTGTTGCCGATGATACCGATGATGCCGCACATGCCTGAGAAACCTGATGCCGGAATGAAGGGGAGAAGGCGAAGGCCGCGGAATCAGCCCTTGGGGCCGGCGCGGAAGCGGGCGGCCCAGCCGGGACGGTTCTGCTGCCGACCGCGGGCCACCGACAGCGCGTCGGCCTCGACATCGAAGGTCACGACGCTGCCGGCGCCGACGATGGCGCCGTCACCGATTCGAACCGGCGCCACCAGGGAGGCGTTGGAGCCGATGAACGCGCCCGCGCCAATTTCCGTGCGGTGCTTGGCGAAACCATCATAGTTGCAGGTGATGGTGCCGGCGCCGATATTGGCCCTGGCCCCGATCACCGCATCGCCGATATAGGTCAGGTGGTTGACCTTGGCACCGGCGGCGACCTGGGCATTCTTGATTTCGACGAAATTGCCGACGTGGGCGCCCGGGCCGATGTCGGTTCCCGGTCGCAGCCGGGCGAATGGGCCGATCACGGCGCCGTCGGCGACCCGGACCTGTTCCAGATGACAGAACGCCCGAATCTCGACCCGATCGCCCACGGTAACGCCGGGGCCGAAGACCACATTCGGACCGATGGTGGTGTCGCGCCCGAGTCGGGTGTCGATGGAGAAGAACACGCTGTGCGGATCGGTCAGCGTGGTGCCGTTGTCCATCGCGGTTCGACGCAGGCGCTGCTGGATCAGGCGTTCGGCCTCCGCCAGTTCGGCGCGATCGTTAACGCCCAGCACCTCGTCCACCGGGGCTTCGGCCACCGAGCAGGCGTAGCCAAGGCGTCGTGCGATCCCCACCCCGTCGGTCAGATAATATTCCTGCTTCTTGTTGGCGTTGTCCACATGGTCGAGCAGTTCGAACAACCGACGGCCGTCGAAGGCCATCAGTCCGGCATTGCACAGGGTGACCGCGCGCTCGCGGTCGTTCGCATCCAAATATTCGACGATTCGTTCCAGTATGCCCGCCGGGCTGACGATCAGCCGGCCATAGGCTCCAGGATCGGCCGGCGTCATGCCCAGCACCACCACTGCCGGGTCGGCGGCCTCCCGCCGCGCCGCGAGCATCCGGGCGAGGGTCTCCGGTCGGATCAGCGGGGTGTCGCCATAGAGCACCAGCACGTCGCCGGCGAAGCCGGCGAGCACCGGCGCCGCGGCGCGCACGGCATCGGCGGTGCCCAGTTGCCGGGTCTGGACCACCGTCGGCACCGGCGCCACCGCGGCCGACACGTCCTCCATCCCGGGGCCGACGACCACGACGGTCCGCTCGGGTACCAGCGTTGCCACGGTGTCGAGAACGTGACCGATCATCGGCCGGCCGGCCAAAGGATGCAGAACCTTGGGCAGGTCCGACTTCATGCGGGAGCCCTTGCCGGCGGCAAGGATTACGCAGGCAACGGAAGACTGGGTCATTCCTCGACTCTGGTCTATAAACGGGCGCGCAGCGTTATGCCACAGGTGCCGGTCCCGGCCCAATCACGAATTGACGCAAGAGATCGCTCTTCATGCCCGATCGCCCTCAGCCCGACCTCCGCCGCCTGCCCGTGGTGGCAATTATCTTTGATCTGGATGGCACCCTGATCGACAGCGCACCCGATATTGCGGGCGCGCTCAATCTCCTTTTAGCCGAACAGGGTCGGGCACCACTCGCTACTTCCGCGATTCGCGCCATGATCGGCGACGGGTCGGCCGAGCTGGTGCGCCGGGCGTTTGTCGCGACCGGAGCTGCGTTGCCGGAGGATCGCCTTGGGAAAATCGTTGAGCGATACATCGACATCTATGCCAGGCATCCGGTGACGCCCGGCTGCGTCTATCCCGGCGTTCGCGAAACCCTGAAAGCTCTGGCCGCAGCCGGGATTCGCATGGGTCTTTGTACCAACAAGCCGGCGCGGGTGGTGACAGGGCTGCTGCCCGCCCTGAACCTGGCGCACTGCTTTGGCGTGGTCTGCGGCGGCGATACGCTGACGACACGCAAACCCGATCCGGCGCCGTTGCTCTGGGCACTTGACCGGTTGGGCCTGCCCGCGATTGAAGCGCCGGCGCGGGCGGTGATGGTGGGCGACGGTCGCAACGATGTGCTGGCGGCCCGGGCCGCCGGTGTGCCGGTGGTGGCGGTGAGCTACGGCTATTCCCGGGTGCCCGCGGCCGAGCTTGGCGCGGATCTGGTGATCAACCACTTCAGCCAGCTTCCCGCGGCGCTGAAGCGACTGCTGTTGCCGGTCAGCCCGGCCGAAGGTCGAAGGTGATGGTGTAGTTGCCGGTTCAGCCAAGAAATCGGCCGCCGCGGTCGTGCCAACGTGGCGGAGTTGAGGCCGGACACACCGCCCGATCAAGGGCCGGGGACCGGCCCCGGCACGAACCTGTAGGACGACAGAGAAACCGTGACCCAGCCGAGGATGCTGTTGCCGGTGACCGAAACCGGCATCGGCGGGGCGTCGTCGTGCAGTCGGGCCAGTTCCAGGTCGAAGGGCGGTCGCTCGGCGCCGGGCTGTTCGGTCTGCCAGAAACGCGCCCGCTCGCCGTCCCGCCAGCCCCCGGCCAGGGAGCGGAAGTGCAGGCGGCATACCGTCACCGGGCCGGCGTAAACGCTGTAGCGGCTGGGCGGGATCACGGCATCGGCCTGCGTCTCGGTCAACAGGTCGAAACGGCGGCGACCGTCGAATACCGGCAGCCGCGGCGGGCAGCCGCGGCCGTTGGCGGTTTCGGTGAGCAGCGCCAGCACCGCGCTGACCGGGTCGAGACTGTCCGCCATCAGCGCCGCCGGCACCGGTTCGCGTTCCTCATTGTCTCCCGGCGGCTCAAGGGTGACGTGGAGACCACCGGCGGTATAGGTCAGTGCGGTCCTGCGGATGTGGATACCCCACTGGGCGGTGGCCAGATAGTCTTCGGGATAAATTGTTCCGTCGTTGCCGATGCGGCCGCTGGCTTCAGAGCGGGCCTGCCACGGCAGCGCCCAGGCGATCCAGGGCTTGGGCGCCACCATCGCCTCCACGCGGTAGTGACCGGGGCCGGTTTCGACGGTGGTGGTCACGTCGAGAGCCGGCAGCGGTCCGAAATACACCGTGTAAGCCAGTTCCTGCCGGGCGCCGGCGATCCCGGTTTCGGCCGCGGCCGGAACCGGGAGCAGCAGCAATGCGAACAGGACCGGCAGCCGGCCCCGGGACCTGCGGCGGCGCCCGCCCGGGGCCGCTGCATCAGTTCCAACGGGGCGATGGCGGGTGGCCATGACCTTGCTCCGCAACGATGCCGGGAGGCTCCCGGGACATGTTCCGGGAGCGCCCAGGCGGGGAGGGCGATGACCTGCTCAGTGCTCTGCGACCACCGAGCAGGCATGGACCCGGCTGATTTTGCTGCATGCCAGATGGGCGGCCTTTTCCGAGGCGAAGCCCACCAGCAGCGCCTGGAACGCCTTGTGCCGGTGCGAGCCGGCGCTGTGCAGCGCGGTGCCGGGGTGGCCGACGCCGACCGGCAGGTGGCGGGCGGCGCGATCGAGGGCGCGGCGGCCGGCGGCTTCGCTGGGGAAGGCGCCAAGCTGGACCGCCCAGCGACCATGAAGGGCCGGCCGGGAGGCCGGCGGGCGCAGGTGTCCGGTCGCCGCCTTGACCACCACCGGCGGCGCCGCCTCCGGTTCGTCGTCCTTGTCACCGGCGGCGCCTTCATTATCCTTACCGGTGTCGCCGTTGTCGGCTGTGGCGATCCTTTCCGGGTCGGGGCTGCTGCGGGCGATGGCGGGGGCCGCCTTGCCTTCGGCGATGTGCCGGAACGCGGCATCCAACAGGGAAGCCATGTAGACGTCGCGTGCCTGATGCGAGGGACCGCCGAAGACTGCGGCGACCAGCCGGTGATTGTAGCGGACCGCCGACGCCACCAGATTGAACCCGGATTTGTTGATGAAGCCGGTCTTGATTCCGTCCATACCGGGATAACGGGCCATCAGGTGGTTGTGGTTGGCGATGGTCTGTCCATTGTAGGTGAAGGAGGATCGGCTGAAGTAATGGTAATATTGGGGCCAGTCCTCGACCAGCGCCTGACCCAAAGTCGCCATATCCCGTGGCGTTGACACCTGGGAATCATTGGGCAGGCCCGAAGCGTTGCGGAAGGTGGTGCGCGACATGCCCAACGCGCGAGCCTTCCGGGTCATTTCGGCGGCGAATTCGCCTTCGCCCCCGCCCAGCGCCTCGGCCAACACCACCGCAATATCGTTGGCCGACTTGGTGACAACGGCCAGGATGGCGTCTTCGACCCGGATGGTCTCGCCGGGCTGAAGCCCGAGCTTGGACGGCGCCTGGTTCGCGGCGTGCTGGGACACCGGAAGTTCCTGATCAAGGGTCAGCCGCTTGCGGTCCAGGGCCTCGAAAGTCAGGTAGAGCGTCATCATCTTGGTGAGCGATGCCGGATAATTGTTGGCATCGGGATTGTCGGCCTCCAGGACCGTGCCGGTTTGGACGTCGACCACGATGGAGGTATAGCGGGCCTCGGCCGGGCTGGAAAGAAGGGTGGTCGCCAGCAATGCCGCCATCGGGCCGAGGGCGAGGGCGGGGAAGCGGGCGCATGCCCCGGGATCGACCGACGTCCGGGACTTCGGGCTCTTCCGGTCGGTCGCCCCGCGACCAAACAAAGGAATCGAGATGAAGGTCGACAGTTGCACGGTGACGGAACTCCCCTGCGGCCCCGCGGCCCTGCGGCGCACCGACTCGCGAGTCGGACCCTAACCACATCCCGAATCGGTGTCCAGAGGGCAGGTGGTGTCGACCGCGGTTTTTGGAGTTATGCGATCCGGCAGGGGGCGGTGGCGGCCGGATGATCGGCCAACAGGCGCCTCGTGTGACCGGCCGTGGCGTGGCATATGTCGACGGTAACGGCGGCACACGGGGAAGGGTCCGGGCTGGGTCCGGGCTGGGTCCGGTTGAGGGTGGGGAGCCCGATGGAATTGCGTGCGGGAACGACAAGGGTGTTGGCAAGGGTGGCGGCGGGGCTGTGGCTGTCGGTCGGGGCGGCCGGGTGCACGCTGACCGAACTGCCCGAAGGCTCGGGCGCCGATGGCGGCGGCGCCTGGCTGGGTTACTTTCAGGGTGACGATTTGCAGTCGTCGTGTGAGGCGGGCGCACCCGATCGCCTGCGGCTCATTACCCGCGCCGGCCGGGGCGCCGACTTTCAGGCCGTCGAGATGATCGGCAATCCCGCGGGCGGGGCGCTTCTGGTCCATCATCGAGTCGGACCGGCCGACCTCGCCTACGCCCGGCTTCCCGAGTCGTGGCGCAAACGGGAACAGCAGATGATGTTGTCGCCCCGCGAGTTCGCCGCGGTGGTCTATTGGCTGGACCGGTTGGGGATGCTCTCTCCCGGCGTCGGAACCCGGGCCGGGCCGGACGGCGATCTGGAGTGGTTGATCAGCGGCTGCCTGGATGGCTCCTGGTTTCAGAACTCCTGGCAGCCTGCGGGCACCGGGGACGGTGCCGGCATCGAAATCCGCCAGGACCGGCGTGCCGCCGCGGCGTCGCCCGGTGCGCTCGTCCGGTCGCTCCTTAACGATCCGGTTCCGGCGCCGCCTCGGCCGGAGACAGGGAACCTGTCCGTATCACCGTCGGCGCCACCAGCCGCGATACCCATGGCGAATCGGGCAGGCCCTGGGACAGGGCGGTGATGTGCCGGTTCCACCACTGCCGCTGTTCGACCAGATCGTCGTATTCGAAGGTGGCCTCGCGCCATTGCCGGTCGAACGGCGTGTAAGTGGTCAGGTCGATGGGATACCCCACGTCCGACGAACTGAACCGGCTCGAGTCGAACGACAGATAGGCGATCTTGAGCGCCATCTGCATGGGTGTGTCAAAGCGCAGGGCACGGTCCAGGATCGGTTTGCCGTAACCGGTCGCACCGATGGAGAGATAGGGCGTGCGCTCGTCCACCTCGATCCAGTTGCCCTCGGGATAGACCAGGAACATGTGCGGCTCGCGATCGGTGGAGAGCTGGCCGCCGATCAGGGCGTGAAGATTGAAGGTCAGCTTTGAGGCTTCCAGCGACTCCCGGTCCTCTTTGGCCACCTGTCGCAGGCTGGTGGTGAAGCTGTTGACCGCGTCCAGCATGCTGGGAAAACCCTGGTGGCGCTCGTGGGCCAGCGTCCGCCGCAGATAGGCCAGCGTTTTGTCGCGGACGCTGCGCAGACCCGAGGTCATGACGAAAAACCGGCTGCCCAGGCTTTCCATCATCACCAGCTTCTGGGCCGCCGAAACCTGGGTGCCGCTGGTAATGCGGCCATCGGCCAGAGCGATCAGCCCGTCTTTGACTTTGATTCCCAGACAGTAGGTCATGCTGCGCCGCATCCTTGGAAGCGTCATCGGTCCGATGGGGTTTGTCCGGCAGAGTTAAGGCTACCGACACTGGCTAAAAGAGTGGTCAGTGCCCCCGCAGGCTGTGGACCGCGAAGGCGATTGCTACACGAAAACGCCTTCAGAGTCAAGGGATTCCTGTCTGATCGGCCGGTCAACCGCCGGTGAATCCGCCCGGTGATACCGGGCCGGACCCGACAAGCGTCGCATCATAAAAGAAATCACGTCCAAAGAGAGTAAATTTCCGGTATTAATTCCCCCAAGGTTGGGAACAACGGTCGCAGTCGGCACCAGAGTACCCTTATCAATTGAATTTGTTGGGGAAAATATGACCTTATGTTGCTATACTAATCTTTTGTGATACGACTTTTGTTGAATTGACCTGGGTACGCCGGATTTCGACAATGACACCGCGGTGCGGCATCAGGGTGCGTGCCGGGACATGATCACAATGAAGCGCGAAGGAGTATCGAGAATGGTCAACCTGACCACCATTTCCGCGGCTCAGGCGTCTCTTGCCGAGGCTGCCGGGACGGTTTCCAGCCAACTCAGCGACACCGTCGGCGGTTTCATCAAAGCCGGCCAGGATCAGGCGGCGCACCACCTGGAACAGGTGCTGGGGCAGTCGCGCGAACGTTTGGACCAGACCACCCAACTGGCCATCAAGGGCTTTGACGACCTGGCCGGGGTCGGACGGCAGAACCTGGACGCCGTGCTGGCCGGCAATCAGGCCGCGATTTCCGGCTTGGTGGCGTTCTGGCGCGAGCTTGCCACCTTCAATCAGGCCGCGCTCAACCGGGGCCTTGACGCGGGAATCCGGCTGCTCGAAACGAGGAATCCCCGGGACGCGATCGCGATTCAGGCCGAATATGTCAAGGCTAATATCGATGATTTCGTGAAGCTTTCCGACGTCGCCGCCAAGACAGTGGAGCAGGTCAAGGAGCCTCTCAATCAGAAGGTGTTGTTGTGGCCGCAAAAGACGCGAGCGGCGTGATTGCTTTTGGTCGCTCTAACGCCAAAAGCGGACGCCAGCGGCTTCGGCCTGGTAGTCCCGTGCCGGCCGAAAGAGGTTTCGGTCGGCACGGGGCGGATACATCTTTAAGTGACATATTATTGCCGACATCGCACGCAATGAGTTTTGTGCACTGCACAAAAAAATCCGTTGACAGCGTCTTGAGGACGGCTATAGTGGGGCCATGTTGCAGTGCAGCAAAACCAAGCCATCCCATCGGACTTGGCCATCCCATCGGACTTAAGGAGCACGATCATGACCGAGCAATTTGCCACCACCATCCGCTTCGTCGAGGAAGTCGTCGGCCGGACTCAGGAAAACCTCCAGGAACTGGTGCGGGTCAGCCAGGAACGGGCCCAGAAGGCCGGTGAGACTTTCAAGGCCAGCTTTGAAGAGATCACTGACCTCAATCGGAAGAATCTCGACGCGGTGGTCGCGTCCGGCAAGATCGCCGCGCGCAGCGTCGAAGACGCCAGCCAGGCGACCATCGCCTTCGTGCAAAAGAGTTCCGAGGCGTCACTGGTGGCGTTGCGCAAGCTCGCGTCTGCCAGCAACCCGGCCGAGGCCGCCGAAATCCAGCAGGCGTTCGCCCGGGAGAGCGTTGCCGCTCTGGTCGCCGAGGCCGAGCGTCTGTCGGCCCAGGCCAGCACGGTTGCGCACGAAGTGTTGAGCCCGATCAAGGAGCAGGTGAACGCCACCGTTGCGGTCATCTCCCGGCCGCTTACCGCCTGAGACAGACCTCCGGCCAAGGCCGGCGCTCTGGTGCTTTCGCGGCCCGGTTCCCCGCCAGGGGAACCGGGCCTTTTCGTTTTTTGGGCGCGAGGCCCTGACGCCGAAGCCCCTGACCGGGCCTGACCGTAGGCGACCGGATAATTGGGGCCTTCCAACTGCGCCATCTCTTCTCATATCATTAGGCGTAGTGCGCTCCCGAGACAGGTCCCCGCTCCGACCATGACCGACTCCGACCGAAACAACGACGAGGGCATCAACACTGGCGTGGTGGTCAAAACCAGGCCAAAGACCAAGAAGCCCTCAATGTACAAAGTGCTAATGTTGAATGACGACTACACGCCCATGGAATTCGTGGTCCATGTGCTGGAGCGGTTTTTTAACAAGAGCCGGGAGGACGCAACACGGATTATGCTGCATGTCCATCGCCGCGGCGTCGGATTGTGTGGCGTCTATACCTACGAGGTTGCCGAGACCAAGGTTACCCAGGTCATGGACTTTGCCCGGCAGCACCAGCACCCGTTGCAGTGCACATTGGAAAAGGACTGAAGGCCGCCATGTTGTCACGTCATCTTGAGCAGACGCTGCACCGCGCCCTTGGTTATGCGAATGACCGGCGTCACGAGTACGCGACGCTGGAACATTTGTTGTTGGCGTTATGTGACGACACCGATGCCGTCGCGGTGTTGCGGGCCTGTGGCGTCGATCTTGAACGGTTGCGGCGGCAGCTTGTGGAATATCTCGACAACGAGCTGGTCAATCTGGTGGCCAGCCGGCCCGAAGATGCCAAGCCGACCGCAGGTTTCCAAAGGGTGCTCCAGCGGGCGGCGATCCATGTTCAGTCTTCCGGCCGCGAGGAAGTGACGGGCGCCAACGTTCTGGTGGCGCTGTTCTCGGAGCGCGAGAGCCATGCGGTCTATTTCCTGCAAGAGCAGGAGATGACCCGGTTCGATGCGGTCAATTACATTTCGCACGGTATCGCCAAGGTCGCCGGCCGTTCCCAGCCCCGGCGGGTCGCGGGGGCCGAGGAGGAGGCGGGCACGGAAAAGGTCGCGAAGAAGGGAGGCGAGGCGCTGGACAGCTACTGCGTCAACCTCAACAAGAAGGCCGCCGGCGGCAAGATCGATCCCCTGATCGGCCGCGAACAGGAGGTCGAGCGGACCATTCAGATTCTGTGCCGGCGGACCAAGAACAACCCGCTTTATGTGGGGGAGCCCGGGGTCGGCAAGACCGCCATCGCCGAGGGTCTGGCCCGGCGTATCGTGTTCGGCGAGGTGCCGGGCGTTCTGCTCAACGCCACCATCTTTGCACTGGACATGGGGGCGCTGCTGGCGGGGACCCGCTATCGCGGCGATTTCGAGGAGCGGCTGAAGGCGGTGCTGTCGGAACTGGAGAGCCATGAGGGCGCAATCCTGTTCATCGACGAGATTCACACCGTCATCGGCGCCGGGGCGACATCGGGCGGGGCCATGGACGCCTCCAACCTGCTGAAGCCGGCACTGGCCTCGGGCACGATCCGGTGTATCGGTTCCACAACCTACAAGGAATATCGCAACTATTTCGAGAAAGACCGGGCGCTGGTCCGGCGTTTCCAGAAAATCGATGTGAACGAACCCTCCCTCGAGGATGCGATCAAGATATTGCGCGGTATCAAGCCGTATTACGAGGAGTATCACCGGGTTCGCTACACTAACGAGGCGATAAGGTCGGCGGTTGAACTGTCGGCACGCTATATTGGCGATCGCAAGCTGCCCGATAAGGCCATCGACATCATCGACGAGGTTGGGGCGGCGCAGATGCTGTTGCCCGAAAGCCGGCGCAAGAAAGTCATCTCGGTCCGCGACGTGGAAGCGGTGGTGGCCAAAATTGCCCGGATTCCGCCGAAAAGCGTCAGCAAGGATGATCGCGAGGTTCTGCTGAACCTGGAGCGTGACCTCAAGACCGTGGTCTACGGCCAGGACAAGGCGATCACCGCGCTGGCCACCGCGATCAAGCTGGCCCGGGCCGGTCTGCGCGAGCCGGAAAAGCCCATCGGCTGCTATCTGTTTGCCGGCCCGACCGGGGTCGGCAAGACCGAGGTGGCGCGCCAGCTGGCCAAGGCACTGGCCATCGAACTGATCCGCTTCGACATGTCGGAGTACATGGAGCGCCACACGGTTTCGCGCCTGCTGGGCGCGCCGCCGGGCTATGTCGGCTTTGACCAGGGCGGCTTGTTGACCGACGCCATCGACCAGCACCCACACGCGGTGCTGCTGCTCGACGAGATCGAGAAGGCTCACCCGGATCTGTTCAATGTGCTGCTCCAGGTGATGGACCACGGCAAGCTGACCGATCACAACGGCAAGTCGGTGGATTTCCGCAATGTCATCCTGGTCATGACCACCAATGCCGGGGCCTCCGACATGGCCCGTCATGCCGTCGGTTTCGAGCGGAGCGTTCGGGTCGGTGACGACATGGAGGCCATCGAAAAGCTGTTTACGCCGGAATTCCGCAACCGCCTTGACGCGATCATCCCGTTTTCGGCGCTTTCCGCCGAAGTGATCGCCATGGTGGTGGATAAATTCATCATCCAGTTGGAAACCCAACTTACCGACCGTGGCGTCAGCATTGAGCTGGATACCGAAGCGCGGGCGTGGCTGGCCCGTAAGGGCTACGATCCGTTGTTTGGCGCCCGCCCGCTGGGCCGGGTGATCCAGGAATACATCAAGAAACCCTTGGCCGAGGAACTGCTGTTCGGTCGCCTCGCCCGTGGCGGTACGGTGGTGGTGACGATCAGGAACGAAAAGCCAGCCTTCACCTATCCCGAACCGCCGCCACGCCACCAGGAAGAGGAAAAGGTTCCCGAACTGGTCGAATAGGCAAGAGTAGCGGGGTCTGGGGTCGCCGGCCCCAGTGGGGTCCAGGGGCAAAGCCCCTGGCCTTTACTGATTCTGCAAAGTAATCCGAACCGCCTGCGCGCGGTTGGCGGCGCCGATGCGGCGGTAAAGACTGCGCAGGTGGGCCTTGATGGTAACTTCCTGAAGCCCGATGCGGCGACCGATTTCCTTGTTGGTCAGGCCCTCAACCACCAGCGCCAGAATTTCCCGATCGCGTCCGTTGATTCCTTCGAGGCGCGACGGCGGCGGGGTTGCGGCGGGAAGGTCGTCGTCGTCATTGGCCGGCACCCAGGTTTCGCCGGACAGCACCAGACGCAGGGCGTCAACCATCGCAGAACCGCTGACAGTCTTGGGAATGAAGCCGGAGGCTCCGGCATGAAGCGCAGCCGAAACGGTTTGGCGGCGGGAATCGCCGGACAGGATGACCACCGGCACGTCCGGGTGCTCGGTATGCAAGGCTTCGATACCGCTCATGCCGTTCATGCCGGGCATGGTCAGGTCGAGCAGAACCAGACGCAACGCCGGCGCCCTGGCCGCGACATCAAGAGCTTCGCTGAAGTTGGCGGCTTCCAGGATCGTCACCTGTTCGGCCAGCTCGCGCAGGAACGGCTTCAGACCCTCGCGCAGCAATTTGTGATCGTCGGCCACCAGGATTTCCAGCATCTGCCCCGACTCGGCTCCCCGCTTCTTGCGGTCCTGGCGCGACCGGACCCACAGGCGCCGCCGGATTCACGGTGCGGCTCCCGACTGCCGGCACCCCACCCCTGCCGCTCTATAGAACCGGCAAGCCCATTCATCGCCTCTTCCGGGCAGTAAGCGACAGAACCCTTGCCGTGTCAAGATCCCGGCGGCCTCTAAAACCTTTAGTTATCATGACAAGGCTGCCGGAAGCGCGTCGTTGTCGCCGGAATCGCCATCAGTGCCACGGGCCTGTGGGGCCTGTGACCCGGTGGCCATTACCAGGCGTGTTAGAACACGCTTGGCTTCGCCATTGTCAATGGCGGCGCCGGCGCGGCTGACGCCCGCCTTGAGATCGTTCACCTTGCCCGCGACCAGCAGGGTTGCGGCGCTGTTGAGCAGGACGATATCGCGGTAGGCGCCCTTGGCGCCGGTCAGCAGTTCCCGCAACGCCTTGGCGTTGGTGGCGGCGTCGCCACCCCTCAGGTCTTCGGGTCTGGCGCGGGGCAGGCCGGCGTCGGCGGGGGTCACCTCAAAGGTTGTGACCTTGGCATCACGTAACTGGGCGACGTAGGTAACGCCCGTGGTCGTCACCTCATCAAGGCCGTCGGCGCCATGGACGACCCAGGCCGCCTTGGTTCCCAGCCGCTTCAGCACATGGGCCAGCGGCTCGATCCACTTGCGGTCGTACACGCCGACCAACTGATAGGCGGCGCCGGCCGGGTTGGTCAGCGGTCCCAACAGGTTAAAGATGGTACGGGTGCCGAGCTCGGTCCGCGCCGATCTGACATTGCGCATGGCGTCGTGGTGCCGCGGCGCCCACAGAAAGCACATCCCGGCTTCCGTCAGGGCGGTGGCGATCTGATCCATGTCGGCGTCGAGATTGACCCCGAGTTCGGCCAGCACGTCGGCGGCACCGCATTTCGAGGACGCGGCGCGGTTGCCATGCTTGGCCACCGGAACCCCGCAGGCCGCCACCACCAGCGCGGCGGCGGTCGAGATGTTGAAGGTGCCGGCGTTGTCGCCACCGGTGCCGACGGTATCGATGGTGTCGGGTGGGGCGTGGATGGTTCTGGCCTTGCTGCGCATGACCAGGGCGGCACCGGTGATCTCGTCAACGGTTTCGCCCCGCAGCCGCAGCGCCATCAGAAAAGCGCCGAGCTGGATCGGCGTGGCGTTGCCGGACATGATGATTTCGAAGGCCGTTCCGGCTTCGTCCTGGCTCAGCCGGGCGCCGTCCGCAATCCGGGCCAGGATCGCCTTCATATCGGTCTGGCTCATCGGGCGGCATCTGCCGATCGGGACAGGGCGAGAAAGTTGCCGAGCAACTCGGCGCCATACTGCGAAGCGATGCTTTCGGGATGGAACTGGACGCCGTGGATCGGCAAGGTGCGGTGGGCCAGCGCCATGATCAAAGGCGCCTCGCCTTCGGAGCCGACGGTTTCGGCGGTGACCTCCAGGCAGTCGGGCAGGCTCTCGCGCTCGACGATCAGCGAGTGGTAGCGGGTTGCGTCGAACGGTGACGGCAGCCCGGCCAGAATCCCCCGGCCCTGGTGGGTGATCTTTCCGACCTTGCCGTGCATCGGCACCGGCGCCCGCACCACCCGGCCTCCGAACGCCTGACCGATGGCCTGGTGGCCCAGGCACACCCCCAACAACGGCAACCGCCCTGCCGCCGCCGCCGCAATCAAGGGCAGGCAGATGCCGGCCCGGTCGGGATCGCAGGGTCCTGGCGACAGCACTATGCCGTCGGGGTTCAGGGCCAGCGCCTCTTCGACGGTCAGGGCGTCGTTACGCCTGACTTCGATTTTTACGTTGCTGGCTCCCAGTATATGATACAGATTGTAGGTGAAGCTGTCGTAATTATCGATGAGCAGTAGCATTACCGACCCCAACGGGCAATCCCGATTCCTGCGCTACCCTAACATTCCCGGCCGGGGTTTTTCCAGCGCCGTTACCGAGCCGCAGCCGGCAACCGGCTGGTGCCGGTCAGCGCGTTTCCCGGGCGGCCAGGGTGCGGCCGAAGCGGGCAAGGGTTTCGGCCAGCGCCTGGTCGGGAAGGGTGCTGACGGCGGCATCGATCGCCGCAGTTTCCCCGGCGGACAGCGGCCGGAGCGACGGGCCACGGGGTGACCGGTTCGGGCGAACCGCGTGGATCAGCTTCAGGCGGGCCACGGCCTGGTAGCCGAAAAAGCTGTTGATCCGCTCGATGAGCTGCGGCGCGAAGTGCTGGATGTCCACCGCCATCGATGAGGTGACGCGCAGGTGGAGCACCGCCTGTTCGCGCTGACCCCTGGGGAAGACGATCCTGAACGGCAGGGTGCGATCGGCCAGCCGAGGCCCGACGATGCTGGGCCATTCCGCGAGCAGGCTGCCAAAGGCCATGCCCTGTCGCCCCAGCGCCTTGCCGGTGATGGCCGGCAGGATGCCGGCCAGGGTGCGTGGCCCGGCCACAGGCGGCGTTCCGGGGTCGGGTCAGGTGCCGGCAAGGCCAAGGGTCTTGCGCACCAGCGGCGCAAGACCGGCCAGCGGCACCGTGACATCGATGGAGTCGTGGGGTCGGACAAAATAGCGCAGGGAGAGCCGGCCGCCGTCAAGAAAGGCGCGGATACAGCCAAGACCCTCGTTCTCGGCACCGTGCCACAGACGGAAGCCGATCACGGTGTCGCCGACCATATGGTAGGGAAAGAAGGCCGAGGGGTCGTTCAATGCCTGGCGCTCGGCGTGGCGGGTGAGTTCGGCGGTTTCGCCGGCGTCGCAGACGATGGTATCGTCGATCCACAGAATCGGCAGACGGTATTGGTCGAAGGTCAGGGAACTCTGCGGCAGGGCCGCAGTGAACCACACCGAGCCGTCGCGCTGCCGGAAGATCGCCACCGTAAGTCCACTGTCCATGATTCCGAAAGCACCTTTGCCCCCGGCGATGTCTCCCTCGACCCACTCGATGTTCATCAATCGTCTCCAGCGCCAAATGCCGGGGGCAAGCTGCCATGCTGACGGCGCGAAGTCGAGTCGGGACAGGAGCGGCGGGGTCAGCGGACGATGTTTTTTCGCGGCGCGGTGGCGGCGGTGGCGATGAACCGGGAACCGGGGGCAGTGGTGGCCGATCGGGTTCTGGCCTGGTATGCGCGCGGGCACCGCAGCCTGCCGTGGCGGGCACCCCGGGGCCAGGCGGCCGATCCTTACCGGGTCTGGCTGTCCGAGATCATGCTCCAGCAGACCACCGTCGCGGCGGTCCGTCCCTATTTCAAGCGATTTCTCGGGGCCTGGCCCACCGTCGAGGCTCTGGCCGCGGCCGATCTCGACGCGGTGCTGCGGGCCTGGGCCGGGCTTGGCTACTACGCCCGTGCCCGCAACCTGCATGCCTGCGCCCGGGAGGTGGCAGGGCGCCTTGGCGGTCGCTTTCCCGACACCGAGGCCGGGTTGCGGGAATTGCCCGGGATCGGCGCCTATACCGCGGCGGCGGTTGCCGCCATTGCCTTCGGCCGGTCGGCGGTGGTGGTGGACGGCAATGTCGAACGGGTGGTGGCGCGGCTGTTTGCCGTGACCGAGGCGCTGCCGGCGGCCAGACCGCGGCTGCGGGAGCTGGCCGGGACGTTGACCCCGGACCACGACTGCGGCGACTTTGCTCAGGCCATGATGGACCTGGGCGCCACCGTTTGTACCCCGCGCAACCCTGGTTGTCTCGCCTGTCCCCTGATCGACGTCTGTGCCGCGGCAGCGGGTGGGTTCGCCGGAACATTGCCGCGGCGGGCGGTCAAGGCCGAGCGGCCGACGCGCCGTGGTGTTGCCTATTGGCTCGAAGACGGCGAGGGCGCGGTGCTGCTGCGCCGGCGTCCCGAAAAAGGCCTGCTCGGTGGCATGGTCGGGTTGCCGTCCACCGAATGGGAGGCGGGGCCGTTGCCGGATCGGGCCGCCATTGCCGGTCAGGCGCCGGTCCGGGCGGTGTGGTGGCCATTGCCGGGCACGGTCCGCCACACCTTCACCCACTTCCATCTGGAGTTGGCCCTGGTCTGCGCCCGGCTGTCCGGTTCCGGTTCCGCCACCGGTGCCGGGGGGTTCTGGGTGCCGGTGACGCGGCTCGGCGAGCAGGCGCTGCCGTCGGTGATGCGCAAAGCCATCGGCCACGTGCTGGCCGGGGCCGGCACCCCGACCGCCCACTCGTAATAATCGGCGGCACTGCCGCCCTGGGGCGGCTTTTGGATGCTATGCGTTGCAGCGCCCGACCGCGCAGAGACGCGGTCGACTCCAGGTCGACGCCCCCCGACAGGCCGTTGCCGGTGCCGTCATCCAGCACCGTTGCGGTTCCGGCAACCCCCGTGGCCGGCGTCACCGGGGTCGGCGCGACCCCGGGTGAGGTGTTGCCGGCGGCGACATAGTCATCGACCGTGAAGACCGCCACCGCCGGCTTGCGGATCGCGAACGCCGAGGCCGCCACCACTGGCGGCAGCAGCCCCTCGAACCGCTCCCCGGTCTCGGGCAACTTGGCCGAAACCCGCGGCGCGCCGGCATGAACCTCGCCGGCGATCGTTGATCGCTCAGGCGTAAGGCGTGCCTGCCATCGCGGCTTTCAAGCCGACGGTTCCCTTGTCGACGATGGCGAGAAAGGCGGCTCTTGCGTCTTCCGTATCTTGCGTCTGCCGAAAGGTCCGGTGCGCCTCGATGAAGGCCACCGCCCACGTTGCCAACAGTATGCCGGCAGCCAGGCGGGCATCAGGATCGTCGGGGCCGCGCCCGGCGCCTTCCGACAGCGCCAGCGCGATGACCTGGGCGAGTTCGTCGCGGATAGCTCTGGCTCGGGCCTTGAGGGTTTCGCTGCCTTCGATCGTCTTGATGAAGTTCTGGCTCTCAGCGGAAAATTCGACGTAAGGAGCCCGTTCGGCGACGAACCGGTGCGCGAGCAGGCGCAACGTCTCGATCGGCGAAACGCTCGGATCGTGCTGCCGCAGAGCTTCGCGCAGGAGGTCCCGCCCCTCCCTGTCCCGATCGAAGAACATATCCTCCTTGCGGGGGAAGTAGTTGAACACCGTCATCCGCCCGACTTCGGCCGCCGCTGCGATCTCGTCCACCGTCACCTGATCGAAACCCCGCTCCCAAAACAGGCGCGTGGCGGCATCCGAGATGCTTTGGCGTGTGGCGAGGCGCTTACGGGTGCGGAGGTCGGTCGGTTCTGACATGCCGTCATCGATAGCACGAATCCTGTACCGAGTACATATTTGTATTGACGCCAGCACCCCCGTCGGCATATGTACCGGGTATAATTTTATATCCAGTATGAACCGCTTGCCCTCGTGAGAGGCAATGCGAGCCGGCAGGAGAAACCCATGAAAGCCGTTCAGTTCAGCGACTATGGTGGCCCGGAGGTCCTGCGCGTCGTCGATGTTCCCGAGCCACATCCCGGTCCCGGCCAGGTGCGGATCGCCGTCCGGGCGGCCGGAGTCAATCCGTCGGACTGGAAACGTCGGGAAGGGCAATATCGCGCGTTCGAGGATGTGGCATTCCCCGCGGGCATCGGCGTCGAGGCGTCGGGCGTCGTGGACGAGGTCGGCCCCGGCGTGTCCAACGTCGCGATCGGGGACGCCGTCTTCGGTTTCGGCGAAGGCACGGTGGCCCAACACGCGGTTCTCGCACACTGGACCCGCAAACCGGATGATCTGTCGTTCGAGGTCGCCGGCGGCCTTCCGGTAATCGTCGATACGGCAACGCGCGCCTTGAACGAAGTGGGCGTGAAATCGGGCGAGACGCTTCTGGTGAGCGGCGCCGCAGGCGGCATCGGTTCGGCCGTCCTCCAGTTCGCGCGCCTGCGCGGGATTACCGTAATCGGTACCGCGAGCGAACAGAAGCACGAGTATCTGCGCGAACTCGGCGCCATCCCGACGACCTACTACTACAGTTGCACTTAGCATTTTGGTGTACGCCCATGCCCATAAAGGCGGCTACCGGATCGCTGGGCTGGGCCGGTTTCCCAAGGGAATCCGTACCCGATGCGTACAGCGGGCGGGGCGCTCCCACCCCATTTTGCGGAAGTGCAACTGTAGTACTAGAGATACGTCTTAGTGACTTCTTTGTGTTCTTAGTGTCTTTGTGAGGAATACTTTTTCTCTTATTCTTATATCACGGCGATCCATGACAAAAAAAGGGTCCTCACGAAGACACAAAGAACACGAAGCAGTCACAAAGAAGAAGAATAAAAAGCAACATATCAACTAGAGATACGTCTTAGTACTACAGTTGCACTTAGCATTTTGGTGTACGCCCATGCCCATAAAGGCGGCTACCGGATCGCTGGGCTGGGCCGGTTTCCCAAGGGAATCCGTACCCGATGCGTACAGCGGGCGGGGCGCTCCCACCCCATTTTGCGGAAGTGCAACTGTAGTACTACGCAGCCTGTGAGCGCGCAGTGCAAACACAGTCGCCTTCGCGGCGCGTCTCATTAAAAAAATCTGCCAATCCGATCAAAATCTAAAATAAAATAAAATAACTTTAACAAGAATAACATGACGGTTGTAGACCATCCATCACGCGAATCTCACTCAAATATGCCAGCCCGTTTACCGAACAGGGCGCGACCCCTGAATGAGGATGTCCACCAATCTCCTGGCGCTGTTCTGCCAGTCAGGGGTAGTTGCGATGTTGGCGACACCGATCAAGGCCCGAAGCAGGTCGATGGCATCGAGGTCTTCCCGGATATCGCCACTTTCGACGGCGTGCCTGACCAGGGTGCGGACCGCCTCCCAGATCCGGGCATAGGTCGCCTCGAATAACTTCTTCGGGTCGCCGACAAGCTCGTTGAGAGCGGGGGCGATCATCTGCTTTTCGGCAATGTGGTCGACAAACAGCATCATCCATGCGCGCAAGGCGTCAACCGGAGGCAGGGCTTCCGCAAACGCCTTTCCGGCGTCGGCCAGCTTTTCTGCGCTCTCTTGATACACCGCCTTTAACAACTCCTCCCGTGCGGGAAAATGCCGATAGAGCGTTCCCGGCCCCACCCCGGCCTGCTTTGCGATGTCATCGAGGCTGGCACTGGCCCCCGATTTCTTGAAGGCTTCCTTGGCGGCTTCCAGAATGCGCACGCGGTTTTGCTGCGCATCGGAACGCGGCTTGCGTGGACCTGGTCGCGGGCGTTTATCGGCCACCTGAACCCCCCTTGAAAACGGAGACTGTCTCCGATATATCTGTGAGCGAACGGAGACTGTCTCCGCTTTAGCGGGCGCTTGACGGTTCCGCAAGGCTACGATGGCACAAATCGTCGCGCCAAGCGGAAAACACATAAAGGAGGTCGCATGAAAATCGCACTCGTCACCGGCGGAAACCGTGGCGTCGGCAAAAGCACGGCGCTGACTTTAGCCAAACGCGGCGTTGGCATCATTCTGACCTACAACAGCCATTCCGAAGAGGCCGAAGCGGTCGTCTCGGAAATCGAGAGCGCCGGCGGGAAGGCCGTGGCGCTCAGGCTCGACGTGACCAAGGTTGTGTCCTTCGACGGTTTTGCGGCGCAGGTATCCCAGGCTCTCGAAAAACAATGGGGCCAGAAAACATTTGACTATCTCGTCAACAATGCGGGCACAGCGCAGCGCACACCGATCAAAGACGTCAGCGAGGAGCAATTCGATGCGCTGGTGGATGTGCATTTCAAGGGTGTGTTCTTTCTCACTCAGAGACTCTTGCCCCTGATGGCCGATGGCGGGCACGTCATCTTCGTGTCGTCCGCCCTGACCCGCCTCACCTACCCCGCCGGCGTTGCGGTCTATGCCGCGGTGAAGGGAGCGATCGAAGTGCTCACGCGGTATGTGGCGGCGGAATTCGCACACCGTAAAATCCGCGCGAATTGTGTCGCACCCGGCGCCTTGGACACCGATTTTGCCGGCGGACGGACCGACGAACAAAGAAAAATGATCGGCGAGCACACTTTGCTCGGACGAATTGGCCAGGCCGAGGACATCGGGCCGCTGATTGCGGCACTTCTTTCCGAGGACAGCCGGTGGGTCAACGCCCAGAGGCTCGAGGCCACCGGCGGACTGACGATCTGACCATCGACGGAGGAGAAAACAATGCGTGTATTCGTAACCGGTGCCACCGGATTCATCGGCGTCCCCGTCGTCAGGGCGCTGATCGCCGCCGGACACGGCGTCCTTGGCCTGGCGCGGTCCGAGGAAGGCGCAAACGCCCTGAAGGCGCTCGGCGCGGAGGTTCAACGCGGTTCGCTCCAAGACCTCGACACCTTGCGGTCCGGCGCCGCCGCAGCCGATGGCGTCATTCATCTGGCCTTTATTCACGACTTCTCGAAATTCGTGGAGAACTGCCAGACAGACAAATGCGCCATCGAAGCTCTGGGGTCCGGTCTCGCCGGCTCCGGCAAGCCATTGATTGTCACCGCAGGGGTGGCGGGATTGGGAGCGCCAGGGCAGCTTGCCACCGAAGACATGGCTGTACCGCCGAATTTCCCGTTCCCCCGGGTTTCGGAACAAACGGCCTTGGCATTGGCGGGCGTCAGCGCAGCGGTGATGCGCCTGCCGCAAGTTCACGATACCATCAAACAGGGACTGGTCAGCCTCCTCATTGCCGCGGCGCGCGAAAAGAGCGTGTCCGCCTATGTGGGCGACGGAACCAATCGTTGGGCCGCGGCGCATGTCAGTGATGTGGCGCGCCTCTACAGGTTGGCGCTGGAGACGCACGAAGCGGGCGCAAGATATCACGCGGTGGCCGAGGAAGGCGTATCTCTGCGGGAAATCGCCGAAGTGATCGGGCGCAGCCTGAAAATTCCGGTGAAATCGATATCGCCTGAAGAGGCTCCCGCCCATTTTGGCTGGCTGAGTCCGTTCGCCACCCACGACCTCGCGGCATCCAGCGTCATCACCCGCAGAAAACTGGGCTGGAACCCGACCGGGCCGGGGTTGATCGCCGATCTCGAACGACTGCACGTCTCCTGATCCCTGGCGCCCTCGCCCATCTCCGGGAAAGGCGGGGCCATGGCCGACATGGCCCCCGCCATTCTCGACACGGCACCGCCGGTCTTGGGGGTGCGATGAAATCTGATCGGCCGTTGCTGATGACTCTGAAGCGGACACATCTGGACGCCAAAAAATAAGTTCGCCGACGATGCAATAATTTGCTGGCCCGGGCCGTCATGGTTGGCAGCGAGCCCCGAGGCCCCCGCCTTTTCGCAGGGATCCGCCGACGGGCTTCCCCCTGGCCGCCAGACGGCCCTTGGCTAAGGATATGACCCATGGTTCACGCCTGTTGCTCTTCCGATCGCTGGTCGAAGCTGCCCAAATCGGCGCGCTGCGCTCTCTTCGCGGTCAAGGCGGTGGTGCTGCTCACCGGCTTCGTGCTGCTGTTCGGCTACGTGACGATGCGCGTGTGGAACGCCGTGCTGCCCGACATCTCGTCGCTGCCGCCCCTGACCTTCTGGCAGGCGGTCGGCCTGCTGGTGCTGGCCCGGCTGTTCACCGGCCGCTTCTCGCACGGTCGCCACCACCATCGTCCCCATTTCGGCCACGGCTTCGGGCACCGTCCCTTGGCCGCCTCGCCCGACCTTTACGCCGAATGGTGGGCAGCGGAAGGCGAGGCCGCTTTCCTGGCCTATGGCCGCCGTCGGGACCAGACTCCCCCCGCCGACGCGCATGAGTGACCCGCTGACCGATCAGCGGAGCCGGTTGGTCGAGGCCTTCGGCCGCGACCGCCGGCGACTGACCCGCTTCGTCGAGCGGCGGCTGTTCGGCGACGGCGGCGGCGATGCCGACGATATCGTCGCCGACGTGGTGCTGCGGCTGTTCGAGCGGGCCGACCTGCTGGCCCAGGTCGAGGACGTGAGCGCCTATCTGTACCGCTCGTTGACCCACGCCGTGATCGACTTCTTCCGCCGCCGGCGTCCCACCGAGGACCTGGCGGCGGTCGATCCGCCCGATGGCGGCCCGGATCCGGAAGAGGCGCTGGCGGCCAGCGAGCGGCGCGGTCAGTTGTGCCGGGCGCTGGCCGGGTTGAGCCCGGCCGAACGCGCGGTGTGGCTTGCGGTCGAAGTCGACGGCTGGAGCTTCCGGGCCCTGTCCGAACGCTGGGGCGAACCGCTTGGGACGCTGCTCGCCCGCAAGGCTCGCGCCACCAGGCGGCTGCGGGCCGCCCTGGACGGACTCGCCTCAGGTTTGCATCAACGAACGTTGCCGCAGCTTTAGGCTTTCTCGAAGAGCGGCCGCGTCCCACGGAGTGGTGTAAGAGCCGGCCCGCACGTTCAGGAGAAGATATGGAAACGATCGCAGCCTGAGCGTGCGGGCCGGCTAACAGGAGGCGGGCGGCCATCGCGGGTTTCCGCTAGGTTCCGGTTGCAAGACACAGCAACCAACCGGAGACAGCACGATGACCGATTCGAGAGTGGCACTTGCCGAGTTGATTGAGAAGGGCGGCGACGCCGATTTCCTGAAGGACGTTCTGGCCTTCTCATTGCAGCGCCTGATGGACATGGAGGCGGCGTGCGGCGTGCGGCGCCGGTCTCCACGCCCGCTCGGCCGAGCGGGTCAACAGCCGAAACGGCTACCGCGACCGGCCGTTGGACACGCGAGTCGGCCGGATCGACGTGCAGGTGCCAAAGTTGCGCAAGGGCAGTTACTTTCCTTCTTTCCTAGAACCCAGGCGCACTGCCGAGAAGGGCCTGACCGCGGTCATTCAGGAAGCGTATATCCAAGGAATATCAACCCGCTCGGTCGATAGCCCGGTCCAGGCGACGGGCATGACCGGCATCTCGAAGAGCCAGGTGTCACGCCTATGCGGTGAGATCGACGAGCGGGTCACCGCCTTCCTCAACCGCCCGATCGAGGGAGAATGGCCGTACCTCTGGCGGGATGCCACCGGTCAGCGTCGTGAGGTCCAGCCTCCGATCCATCGGAGGCTTGAATCGGAACACCGCTCCAGCGTCAAGCGATTTCTATCCAACCTCCCTGACGCTTCCATGCCAGTGACCAGCCACCAGACCGGGGGGATGAGCAGACACCCGGAAATTACTCATAGCCGCGGCAACTGCGCAGGTCACACATTCCCTTGCTCGGCCGCAGGGACGTCCTGATCGGGCTTGAAGTATAACGCCGCGCATCGAGTGCCCAGAACGCCCCCCGTCACAGGCAGGTCGTCCCGAAATGCGTCACTGATAAAGTCAATGATGTTAAGATGACGCTCCTCGAAGTACATTTCATGGACTTGGTGCCGCTCCGCACCATAAACGATGCGGCAGATTTTCGCCCAGATCGACGCCATCGTACACATGCCGCATGGTTGCAATGTCGAGTAGAGCGTCGCACCGCACAGCTCCGTCGTCTTAAGGCTGGTCGTCGCCCTCCGGATCGCCACGATTTCGGCGTGGGCCGTCGGATCATGCCGACAGCCCACCTCGTTATTGCCTTCGCCGATGATCGCCCCATTTAACACGATCACGCAACCGATCGGAGATCGTCCTGGCCGCAGGCCATCTGCTTCGGCGAGGGCGATGGCGCGCCTCATGAAGAATTCGTCAATCTCTCCGGTCATCCGGCATCCTCCTCCATTGCCCGTCCAGGGCTGAAAAATGCCGACCATTCCTGTCGACGGCCATTCGGACGGACGGGACCTTCCCTCCGGACTTCGCGTTCATGCCAATGTCCGCACACCCTGTTCCCGCTCCCATTGGCGTGTTTTTGCCGCGGCGATGAAGCCGTCTTTGTCGTTGGCATCCACGACACCCAAATCCTGGCCGACATTCGCCGCTTTCAAGAGCGCCTGGCCACCTTTGTCGACGGCGATTGCCTTGAGATGGCCGAACGCGTCGCGCACGAAATCGATCGCGGCGCCGTCCACCGACAGCGACTGGGCACCTCGGTCGGACAGGAGGACCGCGACCGCGTCGAAGAGCACCGAAGGCGTACCGGCCAGTTGGCCATCGGCCGCCAGCGCCGAGCCATCGGCAAGCCTGGTGCTTCCCACTCTGGGCGCAACGATTTTTACGGTGGCGCCGGCACCGATGGCTGCTTTCCTGATCTCAGCGATCGCGGCACCATCCGAGCCGTCGGCAATGAGGATGCCGACCGCACGCCCGACCAGGGTATCTTTCATTTTGCCGATCACCCGCAGTGCCGGCGACGGCAACATCTCCTGCACGGGGGCCGCCGGCACCGGGGCATCGGGCAGCACGTCGAACCCGAGGCCGGCAGCAACGCGGTCAGCAAGGGTATCTTCGATAAGGCGTAGATGGCCGACCATCGCCTGACGTATGTGCCCATGTTCGACCTTGGAAAGCTCGAAGACCAAAGCCGAGGCGATGTGCGCCTGTTCATAGGCGCTTTGGCTGAGATAGAACTGCCGTGCCTGGCTGTAATGGTCGGCAAAGCGTTCGCTGCGAATGCGGCCTTTGTCGCCGGATTCCGGCGATACGAGACTCTGAAAGCCCTTGACCGGTGTTTCCCGCGGCGAGTTCCGGGACAGGGAGTTCGGCTCATACGCGACGCGGCCGGTCGGTTGGGCCATCTGCATGTGCCCGTCGCGTTGATGGTTGGCGAATGGACACTTGGGCGCGTTGACCGGGATTTGATGAAAATTGGCAGAGCCCAACCGTGAAAGCTGGGTGTCAAGATAGGAAAACAACCGACCCTGCAACAAGGGGTCATTCGAAAAGTCGATGCCGGGGACGACATGCGACGGGCAATAGGCGACCTGCTCGGTTTCGGCGAAGAAATTGTTCGGCCAGCGATCCAGCACCATGCGCCCTATGACCTGCAACGGCACCATCTCTTCGGGAATCAGCTTGGTCGCGTCCAGATGATCGAACGGGAATTTATCCGCCTGCTGCTGCGTAAAAAGCTGAACCGCGAATTCCCACTCGGGAAATTGACCCGCGGCGATGGCTTCGAACAAATCCCGGCGATGAAAGTCCTGATCGGCACCGCAGATTTTAACGGTCTCGTCCCAAATGGTGGATTGCAGGCCGAGCTTCGGACGCCAATGGAATTTGACGAAGGTTGCGTTGCCATCTGCGTCGATCAGCCGGAAACTATGCACGCCGAAGCCTTCAATCATCCGGAGCGAGCGGGGCAGAGTCCGATCCGACATGATCCACATCACCATATGCATGGTTTCCGGGGACAGCGATATGAAATCCCAAAACGTATCATGGGCCGTTGCCGACTGGGGAAAGCCGCGGTCCGGTTCCATCTTTACGGCATGGATGAGGTCGGGGAACTTGATGGCGTCCTGGATGAAGAAAACTGGAATGTTGTTGCCGACCAAATCCCAGTTTCCTTCCTGGGTGTAGAATTTGACGGCAAATCCGCGCACGTCGCGCGGAGTGTCGACGGAGCCCGCGCCACCCGCAACCGTCGATATCCGCGTGAACACCGGCGTCTTCGTGCCGACCTCGGTGAGAATCCTGGCGGTGGTGTATTGCTTCAACGAGGCGGTCAGTTCGAAGAAGCCATGCGCGCCGGTCGCCCTGGCGTGAACGATCCGCTCGGGAATGCGCTCGTGATCGAAATGAGTGATTTTCTCGCGAAGGATAAAGTCTTCAAGAAGTGTCGGGCCACGCGGATTGGCTTTCAGCGAGTTTTGATTGTCGGACAGGGCGAGGCCCTGGTTCGTGGTCAGCAAGGCGTGCTCTCCGCCAGCGATCTGATGCAATTCGCCGCCGGCGGCGCGTCGGGAGTCTCGACATTGGGCCGTGCCCTGGCCCGGTTCGCCGTTTGCCGGACCCGTCGTGTTTTTTTCTGTAGTCATGGTCGATCTCCCTCGGTGGCTACCCTTGGCCTGCCCCACGCCGTCGTATGCGGCGAAGGTGTCCTCGAAAACGGCGGTGCGGACACGGATGCCCGGCGGCTCTTCCTCAGGCCGCCGCCCTCAGCGTCGCCTGAAGCGTGATCTCCGGAATGGCGGCCAGGGCCTTCGACAGCGGGCAATCGCGCTTCGCCGCCGCCGCGATCTCCTGGAACTTCGCGTCATCGATGCCCGGTACCGTCGCCTGCATGGTCAATGCGATGCGGTCGATGACGAAGCCGTCGCCCTGCCGGGACAGGCGTACGCCGGCCTTGGTGTCGATGTCGATGGTTGCCAACCCGGCCTTGTCGCAGGCAAACGAGAACGCCATGGTGAAGCATGCGGCAAGGGCGGCCCCCAGTATTTCCTCGGGGTTGGTTCCTCGACGGTCGTCCTCGAACCGGGCGGCAAAGCCGTAGGGATAGCCCTTTAGTGCCCCGGTCTCCGTGCTGATGCTGCCAAGACCCTTCTGGCCCCGGCCTTCCCAGTGTACGCTGCCGATCTTGTCGGTCATCCAGTGCCTCCCGTTTCGGCATGGCGTCAGGGAATGACGAGCCGGTCGGGACTCGCTCGGCTGTTCGACTGATGCGCATCCGACGGCTTCATTCCGATAGCGATGATGCAGGATACCGAGCGACGGTGGCCCTGCGGGAGCATCGGAAACTACCCATTGCGTTCCTCCCGGGAGGGGAGTCGTAACGGCTCGGTCACACCTCAGGGGGCACGGGCGACAGGCCGGTGCCTTCAGCCGGTGAGCACGACCTCGGCCGCGGCGCGGAGGGCGGCGATGCCCAGGGCGTAGTCGCCCGAGGAAAATATCGCGCTGCCGGCCACCAGCACACGGGCGCCGGCGGCGGCAATGGCGCCGGCGTTGTCGGGGGTAACGCCACCATCCACCTGAAGCTCGATCGGGCGGTCGCCGATCAGGGCGCGAAGGCGGCGGAGCTTGTCCAGTTGAGCGGGAATGAACTTCTGGCCGCCGAAACCGGGATTGACCGACATCACCAGAATCAGATCGACCCGGTCCAACAGGTACATCACCGCTTCGGGCGGGGTGGCCGGGTTGAGGGCGAGTCCGGCCCTTCGGCCCAGGCTTCGAATCACCTGAAGGGTGCGGTCAAGGTGATAACCGGCCTCGGCGTGGACGGTGATGATGTCGCTGCCGGCTTCGGCGAAGGCTTCCAGATACGAGTCCACCGGATCGATCATCAGGTGGACGTCAAGGACTTTGCGGGTGTGGGGGCGCAAGGCTTTGACCACCCCCGGACCGATGGTGATGTTGGGCACGAAATGTCCGTCCATCACATCGATATGGATGTAATCGGCGCCTGCCTGGTCGATGGCACGGGTTTCCTCGCCCAGTCGGGCGAAATCCGCGGACAGAATTGACGGCGCGATCTTAATCTTGCCCATGCGCTGCACCCCTTTTCTTTGCCTTAACGAACCGGGTCCAGGGGCAGGCCCCTGGTCGCCGAAGGCTTACCTCAGCCTCTCTCTGGCCGCTGCGACCACCGCATCGGCGGTGATCCCGAAATGGGCATAGACCTGATCCGGCGGTGCCGAGATGCCGAAGCCGGGCATGGCGATGACCGCACCTTCGGGGCCGACATGGCGTTCCCAGCCAAAACCGCTGGCGGCCTCGACCGCGATGCGGACGGTGCCGGGATCGATGACCGAGTTCCGATAGCCGGCAGGCTGTTGGGCGAACAACTCCCAGGACGGCATCGAGACGACCGCGGTGGCGATGCCGTCGGCTTCCAATCGGGCGCGCGCCGAGAGGGCCAGACTGACCTCGGAGCCGGTGGCGATCAGCGTTACCCGGCGCGGGCCGACCTCGGCCTCGGCCAGCAGATAGGCGCCACGGGCGGACAGGTTCTCTCCGGTATGGCTGCGGACGGTGGGCAGCGGCTGGCGCGAGAGCGACAGCACGCTGGGGCCGCTGCGATGGGCCAGGGCGATGGCCCAGCATTCGGCGGTTTCGATGCCGTCGCAGGGTCTCAGCACCAGCAGATTGGGCATGGCCCGGAGCGAGGCCAGATGCTCGATGGGCTGGTGGGTCGGGCCGTCTTCGCCGACGCCGATGGAATCGTGGGTGAGTACATGAATCACCCGCAGGGACATCAGCGCGGCGAGACGGATGGCATTGCGCATGTAGTCGGAGAACACCAGGAAGGTGCCGCCATAGGGAATGAAGCCACCGTGAAGGGCGATGCCGTTCATGATGGCGGCCATGCCGAATTCGCGAATACCGTAATGCAGGTAGCTGCCCGAGAAGTCGGTGGGCGTGATCGCCCTCATGCCCTTGGCAATGGTCAGGTTGGAGTGGGTCAGGTCCGCAGAACCACCCAACAGTTCGGGGAGAGTGGCGGCCAGCACATCAAGCACGTCCTGTGACGACTTGCGGGCGGCCAAAGTCGGCCGGGCTTCGGCGACCGCCTGGCTGAAACGCTCCAGCGCCGCGGGCAGGGTGTCGGGCAGGGTTCCGGCGATGACCCGCTCGAACTCGGCGCGGCGGACCGGATCGACGGCGGCGAACCGGCCCTCCCAGTCCTGGCGGGCGGTGGCGCCCCGCCGTCCGGCGGCGCGCCATGCTTCCAGGATCGGCTCGGGCACCTCGAAGGGGTGCGCCGGCCAGTCGAGCCGGTCGCGCATGGCGGCGATCTCGGCGGCGCCCAGCGGCGCACCATGGGTCTTTTCGCTGCCGGCCTTGGACGGCGCGCCGTAGCCGATCACGGTCCGGCAGGCGATCAGGGTCGGACGGTCGCTGTGGCGGGCGGCGGCGATGGCCTGGGCGATGGCCTCGGGGTCATGGCCGTTCACCGCCGCGGTGTTCCAGCCGCTGGCCTGGAAGCGCAGCCGCTGGTCGTCGGAGACGGTCAGGTCGGTGGCGCCGTCGATGCTGATCCGGTTGTCGTCCCACAGCAGGATCAGCTTGTTGAGGCGCAGATGGCCGGCCAGGGAGATCGCCTCCTGGCTGATGCCCTCCATCAGGCAGCCGTCACCGGCGATGACGTAAGTGTAATGGTCCACCAGTTCGGGGCCGAAACGGGTCTGGAGCAGCCGTTCGGCGATGGCGAAGCCCACGGCGTTGGCCAGACCCTGACCCAACGGTCCGGTGGTGGTTTCGGCGATCAGCGGGTGGCCGACTTCGGGATGCCCGGGAGTTTTGCTGCCAAGCTGGCGGAACGCGCGCAACTGATCCAGGTCAAGGTCGGGAAAACCGGCGAGGCAGCCCACGGCGTAGAGCAGCATCGAGCCATGACCGGCCGACAGCACGAAGCGGTCACGGTCGAGCCAGCGGGGTGCGGTCGCGTCGTATTTCAGGAAACGCTGGAACAGCACCGTGGCGACGTCGGCCATGCCGAGCGGCATGCCGGGGTGGCCGGACTTCGCCTTTTCCACGGCATCGGCGGCGAGCATGCGGACGGCGGTGGCCATGCGCTCGTGGCCGACAGGGGGGGGGCCGACAGGGGGGGGGCTGACAGGGGCCGACCCCTGTGCTTGGGCAGTCATCGGGAGCCTCTTTCAACTCTTTCAACGGAACAGGGAGAGAACAGCGGGACGTCGGGACGACATCGGCTCATCGTCGGTTGAGCAGCCAGGCGCAAGGAAACACCGGAGCCAGATAAAGAAGGTACATCAAAGGAATGGCGATGGCGGCCTTGCCCGCGAGACCGGTCAGGCCCAGGGACGCGCTTTGCAGCAGGATCACCAGTATTGCGGCAACGCCGATGCGGCGGGCCTGACCGCGACGGTTGTAGTCTCCGCACAACAAGGCGGTCAGCGCGATCATGGTATAGGCAAGCGCCAGCAAGGGCGTCGAGAGTCGCATATGCAGTTCGGCAGCGTATTGCCGCAACATGTAGGGACTCTCCTGGACATCGGGCGGCGGGTTGAGCAGCTCGTCCATGGAGCGTTCCCTGGGGTCGGCCTGCCGGTCCTGGGGCCGTTCGTCGGCGACCTGGAAATCCACCAGATAGCGGTCGAAATACAATTCAGACATTTTTCCGGTCCTGGTTTCAACCTCCTGGCGCAGGCCGTCGAGCATGATCACCTTGATGCCACCCGGCGAATCGGCCATCACCCCGCGCTGGGCCAGAATGGAAATGTCCTTGCCCGGCTGGCGGGTGTCGTGAACCAGCAGACCCTGCATCTCACCATTCTCCAGACGCTTGCGCAAATAGACGGTGAGACCCTCTGAAATATCGTTAAAGGCACCTTCGCGAATCAGGACCGTGGCAAATTCGTGCCGGACGGCATATTGCAGGCGAACCAGTTCGCGGTTGGCATAGGGACTGGCGTAGACATTGAGAAAGTAAACCACCACCACCACGAACAGCGCGAGCAGGATCGCCGGGTTGGCCAGCCGCCACGGCCCCATGCCGACGGCGCGCATCACCACCAGTTCGCTGTCCACGGTCAGCTTGTTGTAGGAAAACAGCAAGGCGCCGACCAGGGCGATGGGCATGATCACGCCAAGGAAGGTCGGTACCGTCAACACCATCATCCACAGGAACACCGTAAACGGGGCGCCGGCATTGATCACCATGTCGATCAACTTGAGCGACTGCGTGACCCAGATGGTCATGGTCACCGCCAGTGTCGAGAACAGGGTGGTGAGGAACAGATTGCGGAACAGGTAGCGGCCGATGCGGTTCATCGCGGGTCCTTCAAGACGGCGGGCTCGAAGGCCGGGGCGGCGCCCGCGCGCAGCAACAGGGCGGCTTCGACCTCGTCCACGGTAAGATCGGCCAGATGCCGGCGCTGGAGCCACGACACCGCCGGACCCAGCGGAGCCATCCGCTCGGCAATGGTATGGTGGGACATCAGCATCAAGGTCGGCGTTCCCACGGCGGCGGTGATGAAGATCGGCCCGGTGTCGTTGCCGACGGCACCCAGCGCCGCACGGGCGACTCCGGCCACCTCCAGCAGGCTGGTCCGGCCGGTAAGATCGATGATCGCCGGTGCCCGTGCCCGGATTTCGGCCACCGCATCCCGGTCGGCGCCGGTGCCGACCACCACGGTCGCGATGCCCCGCTGCTCCAGCCGGCAGGCCAGGGCGGCATAATGGTCGGCGGGCCATCGCTTGTAAAGCCGGTGGGGCGAGCAGCCGGGGACCAGGATCACGAAGCGGTCGGGCAGGGCGAAGCCGGCGACTCCGGCGTCAAGCCAGGAAAGCGCGGCAGGGCCGGCCGCGGGGACACCGGCCGAGGCCAGATGGGCGAGCAGGCGGTCGCGATTATGCCCGGACAGGCTGAGAAAGTCGGGGCGCGGGTGAGAGCAGCCGGACGCCGCCCCAGACCATTCCGGTCGTCGGGGACCGGCCAGCAACCGGAAATACAGGCCGGTGCGCTGGTTGCTTTGCAAATCGTAGACCCGGGACAGGGGTTCCCGACGCAGACGACCGGCCAGCGCCGCCCAGGCCGCAAGTTGCCAGGCTTTGGGTCGGGGATCGACCCAGACCTCATCAAACCAGGGCATCGCCGATCCGAATGCCGCAAAGGGGGGGGTCGTCATCAGGATCAGCCGGCGGTCCGGGTGAAAGGCGCGGATGGCGTGAAACGCCTCCAGACTTTGCATGAGGTCGCCGAGCGCGCCGAGTTTGATCACCAGCACTGAGCGGGACGTGGACAAGGGGCGCGATACCGTGGCTGCCAGGGGGGTGACAAGGAGGCGGGGCAAACGCAACCGACAACCCGCCGCCGACCCGTGGTGACTATGTCTCTCGGAACGCCGCCGATGTCAAAGACCTTTTCCCAGCCATGCGGGGTCCGGCGGCCCATCTATCCCTTGAGCAGGTGATTCACCTTCTCCCCAAGTTCGTCGTTACGGAACGGCTTCATCAGGGTGGCGTCGGCCTTCAATCGCGCCAGATGCAGGGCCATGTAGGCCGGAACGGTGGACGCTCCGCCCGAGATCGCGAGGATCTTGGGACGGTCGGGCAGGCCGACCAGATGCATGATCACTTCGGTCCCATCCTGAACCGGCATCATGATATCGGTGATCACCAGATCAAAGCGCCGGCCGTTCAGCGTCGCGATGGCCTGGCCACCGTCCCTGGCCTCGGCGACGGTGTGACCGGCGGCCTGGAGAAACTCGACAATGCCCTCCCGGACATCGTCGACATCGTCGACCACAAGGATTTCAGCCATGGGATCGGCTCCGATCAAGGGGGGGGGCTGGGGATGGGCCAGCGCCCGGCGGTGGTGGCGCTTTCGGAGTCGCTGCCGACGGGACGGGCAGATCACCCTAGCGCTTTTCTGGGACGATCGGAACCCTCGGAGATCAAAGCGTCGGTCGGTGCGGCCGACGATGCAGGATGAAAAAAGGAGCGTTGCGACGCGACGGCACGGTCGTGGTGCCGGTAATGCGACATGCCGATCGGCGAGAGAGCACCGGGTCCCCCCATGGCTGTGTGTTCCTGACCAATCGGGCGGATATTTGCCGCCCCTGGCTCGAGAACGCCCTGCCACAGAGAACGCCCTGCCACAGAGAACGCCCTGCCTCTGGTCAAGCGCCACGTCCCCCGTTATGCTCGCCGGCCATGACCGAGCCCGCTCCCGCCCTTGATGAATCCGCCGAAGTCCCATTCGGCGACGCCGTGGTCCGACCCGAGGTAAGCCTGCTGGCCGGGCGGGACAGGCGCCTGCGGTTGGGGCACCCCTGGGTCTATTCCAACGAGATCAGAACGAACGAGGCGGTCAGGGCGTTGCCGGCCGGTGGGCTGGTGCGGCTGGTCGCGCCCGAAGGGGCCTGCCTTGGCACCGCTATTTTCAATCCCCATACCCTGATCGCCGCCCGTCGACTGGCGTTCGAAGGCGATGCGGTGATTGACCGGGGGTTCTTTGCCCGGCACCTGAGGCGGGCGCTGGCCTTGCGCGGCCGGCTGTACGACCTGCCGTTTTACCGGTTGATCCATGCCGAGGCCGATGGGCTGCCGGCTCTGGTGGTCGATCGCTTCGGCGAGGTGGTGGTGGTTCAGGCCAACGCCGCCGGGATGGACCGGTTGCTGCCTGAACTGGCCGCTGCCCTTGATCAGGTGCTGGCGCCGGCGGCGGTGGTACTGCGCAATGACAGCCCGACCCGTGCCCTGGAGGGCCTGGGTACGGAGACCCGCTTGCTGCGCGGCCGTCTCGACGGTCCGGTGCGCCTGGAGGAAAACGGCGCGGTATTTTTTGCCGACCCGCTGGGGGGGCAGAAAACCGGCTGGTTCTATGACCAGCGGGACAACCGGGCATTCGTCGCCCGCCTGGCCGGTGGTGCCCGGGTGCTCGACCTTTACACCTATCACGGCGGTTTTGCGATCCAGGCGGCGTGTGCCGGCGCGGTGCGGGTCGAGGCGGTGGACCGCTCGGAGGCCGCTCTGGTCCATGCCGCCCGCGCCGCAGCGGCCAACGGCGTCGCCGCGGTGTGCGGTTTCCATCGGGCCGAAGCCTTTGCCGAGTTGGAGCGGCTGGCCGAGGCCGGCGAACGCTTTGACGTGGTGGTGGCCGACCCGCCGCCCTTTGCGCGGGCCAAAAAGGATGTGGCCGCGGCCAGCCGCGCCTATCGCAAGCTGACCCGGATGGCGGCGCGGGTGACCGCGCGGGGGGGACTGTTGCTGGTGGCGTCGTGCAGCCACAACATTGACCCCGGTACCTTCGTCGATCTGGTGGCGGGCGGCCTGACCGACGCCCAACGCGGCGGTCGGATTCTGCGTCAGGCCGGGGCCGGCCCAGACCATCCGGTTCACCCGTTGCTGCCGGAGACCGCCTATCTCAAGGCGGTGGTGGCGCAATTGGATTGAATTCGGAATCGACGGGTTCAAAGGGCCGGCCGGCCCTTTGCGGGTGTGGGCAGAGCCTACAAAATTGTTTTCTTTCAATGACCTGTCGTATCCCGGCGGCTATCGGGCACAGCCCCCTCGTTTCATTCTTTACGCCTGCCGGTACCGGTTGCCGCGCCGTTTGTGAAAGACCGGCGACGTACCAGTCAGGGCCGATAGGGCCGCGTCAGACGTTGGTTTACGCGACCAGTGCCGCGTCCTTTTCCGCCAGCAGGCGGGCGACGGCGTCACGGTTGCGCAGGCTGGCGCTCTTGAGCTGGCCACAGGCGGCCATGATGTCCTGGCCCCGCGGCGTTCGGACCGGGCTCGCGTAGCCGGCGGCGTTCACGATGTCGCCGAAGGTCTGGATCGCCTCGGGAGTCGAGCAGGTGTACGGCGCTCCCGGCCACGGATTGAACGGGATCAGGTTGATCTTGGCGGGAATTCCCTTGAGCAGGCGCACCAGCGCCCGGGCGTCGGCCGGGCTGTCGTTGACATCCCGGAGCATGACATACTCAAAGGTGATCCGACGGGCGTTGGTGGCGCCGGGGTAGTTCCGGCAGGCGGCCAGCAGTTCGGCCAGCGGATACTTTCGATTGATGGGGACCAACTGGTCACGGACGTCGTCGGTGACGGCGTGCAGGCTGACCGCCAGATTGACTCCCAACTCCTCGCCGCACCGTTTCATCACCGGAACCACGCCCGAGGTGGACAGGGTGATGCGCCGCTTGGAGATGGCGATGCCGTCACCGTCCATGATGATTTTGAGTGCAGTGGCCACCTGCTCGTAATTCAACAGCGGCTCGCCCATCCCCATCATGACGATGTTGGACAGCAGGCGGCCATCGGGCGGCGCCGGCCACTCGGCCAGGGCGTCACGGGCCAGCAGGACCTGATTTACGATTTCGGCGGCATCAAGGTTGCGGACCAGGCGCTGGGTTCCGGTATGGCAGAACCGGCAGGTCAGGGTGCAGCCAACCTGCGAAGAAACGCAGAGTGCGCCGCGATCCTCCTCGGGAATGTGGACGGTTTCAATCTCCTGGCCATCGGCCATGCGGAGCAGCCACTTGCGGGTCCCATCGTCGGACCGGAGGTCGCGGGCCACCTCCGGCCGCCGAATCACATAGGCTTCGGCCAGACGTTCGCGGACCGGCTTTGCCAGCGTGGTCATGGCTGCAAACGAGGTGGCGCCCCGGTGATAAAACCAGTGCCAAAGCTGGCGTGCCCGGAACGGCTCCAGTCCGAACGCCGTCAGTTCGGCAGCCAGAGCTTCGCGGCCAAGCCCGATCAGCGTCCTGCGGGACTCGGTATCGGCCGGGTCCGCTTCCATTCCACCCTTGGTCATCGATCCACCCGCTTCCGAAACCAAATCCACCCCCGGCCAAGGCCCCCGCACGCTCGGGACCATAACAGATGTGCCGCCGTTGAACAGGGGATCCCCGACCCGGCCGGCGACTGCGCCGTCGTCCGGGTCCGGGTCTGGGTCTGGGTCCGGGTCCGGGTCCGGGTCCGGGTCCGGGCTTCGGGCTTCGGGGCGCGGAGGTTATTTCCTGACGCCGCAGGCCTCGTTGATCGCGGAGAAGGCAGCACCGCTCCCGGCCAGGCTGTAGTCGTCGGTGGTGTTGGTTCCCCGCTCCGAGGTGCCCTTGATCACCATGGACCTGGCGCCGCGGATGGCCGTTGACAGTGACTTATCGGTGCTTTCGTCCGAAGCCCAGGCGGTATCGCCATCGGTGAACAGCTTAAAGGAACGGCCGGCGACCCTGACCGCCACCTCTGTCTTCTTCTTGTATGTGTAGCCGGCGGTGACGCTGACGACGCTGAAGCTTTTTTCCGCGGGGCGATGCGTGATCAGGACGTAGGTACCGCCCCGGGGCTTGCCCTTCGGTTCTGATTTCTTCGGCTGGGCCGACATGTAACAGACCTTCTGGCCGTTCTCCTCATAGGAGTAGGCCTTCCAGTTCTCGAAGGTGCCAAGGAGTTTGGTATTGACCTTGGTCCTGGCGCCGCTTGCGGCGGCGGCGGGTCCGGCCGTGCCCGCCAGCATGAGCGCCAGCAGGAGGATGAGCAATCGGGAGGGGGCAAAAGCAATCATGAGGGGACAGGGGGTTCGTTTCGGAACAGGCGGAGGTTACTCCAGTTCGGGTCTGCAATTCCAGCTTTGTGCCGCGCCATCGCGCAGGTTCTCCGGGGGCCTTCCCGGGGCTCCGCCGTCGCCGGCACTTTTTCGCGGATTCGCGGTGGTCCGGGGACGCTGAATTTGCGTATTGAGGTCCGATATGGTAGATGCCGTGCCCTTAGACTCACCCTTTGCCGGAGCGGCGGCGTGTCCATGGTGGCACATGCGGCTTGCGGCCGACGTTGCCACGCTTTGGGCCATGCTTGAAACCGGTCTGACCGATCGTGCCACTCAGGGACGGAACCTCGACGAGCTGGTGCTGGCGGTCGCCCGCGAGCGCAGCCGGCCGGCGTTCGGTGCGCTGTTCGGGCACTTTGCTCCGCGTATGAAATCGTACCTGATGCGCCTGGGCACGGATGCCGGACAGGCCGAAGAACTGGTGCAGGAGGTCATGTTGCTGGTCTGGAACCGGGCGGAGACCTTCGATCCGGCTCAGGCCAGCGCGAGCACCTGGGTCTTCACCATCGCCCGCAACAAGCGAATCGACGTGATTCGCCGCGAACGCCGGCCCGAGTTCGATCCCAACGATCCGGCGCTGGTGCCCCAGGCGGCGGAGGCGGCGGACCGTGCCATTGAAGCCGGACAGGAGACCGCACGCCTGCGCGCCGCGATCGGCGCTTTGCCCGAAGAGCAGGCCGAGTTGCTGCGCCTCGCATATTTCGATGACAAGCCGCACAGCGTTATCTCGGCCGAACGGGGCATTCCACTGGGAACCGTCAAGTCCCGGCTGCGTCTGGCGCTTGATCGGTTGCGACGACTTCTGAGGGAACCGGTATGATCGAGCCAAAGTATCATCCCGGAGAGGAGATTCTCCTGGATTACGCCGACGGTAGTCTGGCCGAGCCGGCGGCGCTGGTGGTGGCTACCCATCTGACCTTTTGTCCGTGGTGCCGCCGGCAGGTTGCCGAACTGGAGGCCATTGGTGGAGCCCTGCTGGAGGACGAAGCCCCCGAGCCGCTGTCCCCGGAGTGCCTGTCGGCGATGATGGCCCGTCTTGATCAGGGCAGTTGTCCCGAACCGGAAGCCGCCCGGCCACTCCGGTTACCGTCCATCGACCTGTTGGGAGTTCCCCAGCCGTTGCGCAGCTATCTGGATGCGCCGCTGTCCGCTCTGGACTGGCGGCCGGTGGCGCGCGGCATGGAGGAGGTGGATCTGGGGCTCGGTCGGGCGCCGGTCAGAGCCCGGTTGCTGCGCCTGCGCGCCGGAGCCGTGGTGCCGCGCCATACCCATTGCGGCCTCGAGATGAATCTGGTCCTGGCCGGAGGATACCATGACCAGCGCGGCAGTTACCGCCTGGGGGATCTGGTGGTGGACGACGACTCGGTCGACCATCGCCCGGTGGCCGAGCGCGGGAACGGCTGCGTGTGTCTCAACGTAACCGATGCGCCCCTCCAGATGACCGGCGGCATCCGGCGATTTATCACGCAAAGGCTGCGATGGTAGCGGGCGGCGGTACGGTACGGGATACGCGCCGCCGCTCAGACCGTCGGCCCGGGTTCGGCTTTTCCGTACCGCGGCCTTCACGGTTTCCGGGGTGCCGTGGAACGATTTGACGGCCGGGTGGTTTGGTCGCCGAACGGTTTGCAGCGACGGCGGCGGCAGTGTATCTTTCCCCCGCTTTTCTGTTCGCACCATGCCTCGGGATACCGGTGATCGCCGTCGGACCCGACTCGGACCGGGGCATGCCGGGGCCACCGACATAGCTGGAAGATCACTTGAATGACCAACCCCCAGGCCGATCAACTGAAGCCGTTGTTACAGCGGTTACTGACCATGGCGGAAAGCCATGACGAGCGTCTGGCCCGCCTTGAAGCGGCGCATTCCCGGTTGGGGACGCAGATCGCCCGGATCGGGGAACAACTGACCCGACAGAGCGATCAACTGAGTCGACTGGAAGAGGTGCCCGCATCCGCGCCGGCGACCGTGGTGGTCCGGCCATCGGGAATGGGCGAGACCGCGGTCGGCAATCGCTTTGGCGAACAGTTCGGTCGCCTGAATGAACAGATCACCCGGGTCCGTGAACAGTTCGGACGAATGACGGATCAGTTGAGCCGGATCGAGCAGGCCCAGACCGAATTGCGGGAGGACGTGATTCACCAGGGCGGCGACCAGCAACGGTTGCTGGAAAGGGTTGAGGCCAATCTGCTCCGGCGTCAGGACCAATTGACGGTGGAGTTGCCCGAGCGGCTCCAGCAACGGGTGGAACAGGTTACGGCGGAGCTGCCCGAGCGGCTCCAGCAACGGATGGAACATGTGCTGAGTTCCGCCTTTCCCGAAGACGGTGCGTTGGAACTGGCGGCCGAGCCGGTCGCAGAGCCTGTGGCCGAGCCGGTCGTCGAACCCGGTATCCCGCCCGCGCAACTGGAGACCGTCCACGAGGAAGTCCGGCAACTCGGCGACCGTATGGCGGAACTGGTGGCGCAGCTCTCAAGGTTGGGCAATGCCCAGGGGGCAGCGGCAGTGCAGCCGGCCGTGGTTCCTCCGACCACCCCCCCGGCTTCGACTGCCGCCCCGGTGGCAACGCCGGCGCCGGTGCCGGCGCCTGCGGCCAAGCCGCCGGCCCGCTCGGTGGCGGCCCGGCCGGTGGTGGTGGTTCGGCCGGCAACCGGGACCCGGCAGGCGTCGCGCTGACGGGCTCTCGCCAGAGCCCGACCGGTTGAAGGGGCGGGGGGCCGTGGCGGAAGTCGCTGAGGGCCGTGGCGAGAACTCGAAGGTGCCGGGTGCCGTTTCTGATCGCATGCGGCGCTGGGGCCTGACGGCGGTCATGGCCAGCGCGGTCACCACCGGGTTGACCGTTGGCATGACCGTTCCCTTGATTGCCCTGACCATGACAGCCGCAGGGGCCGGCGGGGCGCTGGTCGGCCTCAACGCCACCATGCCGGCGCTGGGGGTGCTGGTGACGGCGCCGCTGGCGCCATGGCTGATCGCCGGTTTGGGACTGGTCCCGACGCTGGTGCTGGGCTGTCTTGCCTCGGCGGCCTCTCTGGTCTTGTTCCCGGTTTTCGATTCGATGGTGAGCTGGTTCTCGCTGCGCTTAGGTCTCGGGTTTGGTCTGGCCTTGCTGTGGGTGGTGAGCGAGACCTGGCTCAGCCGGCTGGCCCTTGCCGGAAGCCGGGGCCGGATGGTCGGCCTTTATTCGACCTTCTGGACTGCCGGGATGGCGGCCGGACCGCTGCTGTTGCAGGTTACCGGTCTCGCGGGGGAATGGCCGTTTGCCATCAGCGCGATGCTGGTTCTGCTGGCTGCGGTTCCGCCGGTACTGGGACGGGCGGCGGCCGGCGGCCGGCAGACCGGATCCGGGCACCGGCAGTGGTCGTCGGCGCTGTTCGGGATGGCGCGGGGAACGATCCTGGCCGGCTTCACGGCTGGCTTCGTCGAGATTTCGCTGTTTAGCTTGTTGCCGCTCTACGGGTTGGCTGCCGGTCTGACCCGCGCCGACGCGGTGTTGATGTTGTCGGTGTTCGCCGCCGGCGGCTTTTTTGCACAGGTGCCGTTTGGCTGGCTGGCCGACCGGCTGGGGCCGGCCCGGCTGCTGATCGGGGCGGCGCTGGTCGGGCTGATGGCGGCGGCGGGTCTGGCCTCGGCTGCCGCAACCGGTTGGGTGCTGTGGCCGTTGTTGTTCGTCTGGGGCGGGGTGGTGTCGGGATTCTACACGCTGGGGCTGATCCAGCTTGGCCGGCGCTTTCGGCGGGCCGGCCTGACCCAGGCCAATGTCCTGTTCATCATGGCTTATACGCTGGGTACCCTGGCCGGTCCGGTCGTTGCCGGCACGGCTTTGGAACTGTGGCCGGTGCACGGCCTGCCGCTGGTGGCCGTCGTGGTTTATTGCGGTTTTCTGCTGGCCGTCATTTCGGGGCGCGAGCCACGTCATCATGGAATGGAGTGACGATGCCGTTGTCCTTTCGGCCCGTCGCCAGGGTGAAGCCTCGGCGCTGGTGATGCTGCTGACCGGCGAGCACGGCCGCCACGCCGGGCTGGTCCGCGGCGGCCAGAACCGGCGCCGGCGCGGAGTCCTGGAGCCGGGAACCCTGGTTCGGGCGCGCTGGCGGGCGCGGTTGCCCGATCAACTGGGGACGCTGGCCCTGGAGCCAACCCGTAGCCTGGGTGCCGCGCTGTTTGACCTGCCGGACCGGCTGGCGGCGCTGGTTTCGGCCTGCGCGCTGCTCGAGGTTGGCCTTTCCGAACGTGAGCCCCATCCGGCCCTTTATCAGGCGGTGCTGGCGTTGTTCGAGGCCCTGGAGCAGCCGGCCTGGGCCGAAGCCTATGTCCGGTGGGAGGTTGGGCTACTGGGCGAACTGGGCTTTGGCCTGGACCTGTCGGCTTGTGCCGTGACCGGTGACACCGCCGATCTCAGCCATGTCAGCCCGCGCACCGGCCGCGCCGTATCGCGAACGGTGGCGACCCCTTGGGCCGACCGCCTGCTGGTCCTGCCCGGATTTCTCCGCGGCCAGGGCGGCGGCCCGGCCGACGTCGCGGCCGGGTTGGCTCTGACCGGCCACTTCCTCGATTGCCATCTGCCGGGCGGACTGCCAGAGGCGCGACGGCGATTGGCCCGGGTGAACACCGCTCCGCCGCGGACGTGACCGGACCGGACGACTCGATCCTGTTCGGACCGGGTGATCAGCGTTCACTGCCGGATGGGGAGAATTCCAGGCCAAGCCGGATTCTCGACACCCCGGCTCCGCTCCGCTACTCTGCCGCCGATCGCAGTGGGACCACCCTGATGGTTCGCCGGGCGGGCCTTGCTGGCGAACAACCAATTGACTTGAAACGGTTATCGTGAAAATTCCCTCTCCCGACTTCGAGGTTCAGGACAAGCCGCTGGCCGAGGCGCTAAGCGAGCGGTACCTGGCTTATGCGCTGTCAACCATCATGGCGCGGTCTTTGCCCGACGTGCGTGACGGGCTGAAGCCCGTCCACCGGCGCCTGCTGTTTGCCATGAGCCAACTCAAGCTGGAGCCCGACCAGCCACCGAAGAAGTCGGCCCGGGTGGTCGGCGATGTCATCGGCAAGTTCCATCCCCACGGTGATACCGCGGTTTATGACGCTCTGGTGCGACTGGCCCAGGATTTCGCGGTGCGTTACCGGTTGATCGACGGCCAGGGCAATTTCGGCAACATCGACGGCGATAACGCGGCGGCGATGCGCTACACCGAGGCCCGGCTGACCGAGGTGGCGCGGGCCTTGCTGGAAGGCATCGACCAGGACGCCGTCGACTTCCGCGCCACCTACGATGGTGACGGCGAGGAGCCGGTGGTGCTGCCGGCCAACTTTCCCAACCTGCTGGCCAACGGCGCAACCGGTATCGCGGTGGGCATGGCCACCTCGATTCCCCCCCACAATGCCGGCGAATTGTGCGACGCCCTGCGCCACCTGATCAAACAGCCTCAGGCGTCCATCGAGTCGCTGGTCGCGCTGGTGCCGGGACCCGACTTTCCCACCGGCGGGGTATTGGTGGAGCCCAGTGCCTCGGTGATCGAGAGCTATCGCACGGGCCGCGGTGCGTTCCGGCTGCGTGCCCGCTGGGTGGTGGAAAAGCTGGGGCAGGGGACCTGGCAGATTGTGGTCACGGAAATTCCCTATCAGGTTCAAAAGTCCCGACTGATCGAGAAGATCGCGGAATTACTGAATGTCCGCAAGCTTGTGCTGCTTGAAGATGTCCGCGACGAGTCGGCAGAGGATATCCGGCTGGTGCTGGTCCCGAAAAGCCGCAATGTCGACCCCGAGGTGCTGATGGCCTCGCTGTTCCAGGCGACGGACCTCGAGGTGCGCTTCAGCCTGAACATGAACGTGTTGGATGCCGACAACGTGCCGCGGGTCATGGACCTGCGAGAGGTGCTGCGCGCCTTCCTCGACCATCGTCATGAGGTGTTGCAACGGCGCTCGCGCCACCGCCTGGCTAAGATCGAGCATCGGCTGGAGGTACTCGACGGTTTGCTGGTCGCCTTCCTCAATCTCGACGAGGTGATTCGGATCATCCGCTTCGGCGACCAGCCCAAGGCCGAGTTGATGCAACGTTTTTCACTGACCGAGGTTCAGACCGAGGCGATCCTCAATATGAGGTTGCGGACGCTGCACAAGCTGGAGGAAATCGAGATCCGGCGGGAGCATGATGGTCTGGCCGCCGAGCGGACCGGCCTTCAGACCTTGCTGGCCGACGAGCCCATGCGCTGGCAGGCGATCGCCGCCGAGATCACCGAGATCAAGAAGAAATTCGGCAAGGCGACCGCGCTCGGCAAGCGTCGCACCGACATTTCCGACGCGCCCAAGGATATTGAGATACCGCTGGAGGCCACGGTCGAGCGTGAACAGGTGACGGTGTTGTGTTCCGATAAGGGGTGGATCCGCGCGGTTAAAGGTCATCTGTCGGGGGCTGAAAGCGCCGAAGTCAAGTACAAGGAAGGTGACGGCCAGCGATTCGTGCTGCATGCCGAAACCACCGACAAGCTGATCCTGTTCGGGACCAACGGCCGTTTCCATACCCTTGGCGTGGACAAACTGCCGCGTGGTCGCGGCTTTGGCGAGCCGGTGCGACTGATGGTCGATCTTGGCAACGAGACCGAGATCGTCGCGCTGTTCAAGCACCAGCCAGGGCGGCGCCTGGTGGTGGCGGCCGAAGACGGCCGCGGCTTTCAGGTGGAGGAAAACGAGGTCATGGCACAGACCCGGGCCGGCAAGCAGGTGCTTAACCTGGAAGAGGGGATATCGGCGCGCCTGTGCCTGCCGGTCGAAGCCGGCCGCGATGCGGCGGCAGTGATCGGCAACAATCGCAAGATGCTGGTGTTCATGCTGGAAGAGCTGCCGGTGATGACCCGGGGCCGCGGCGTCATTCTCCAGAAATACAAGGATGCCAGTCTTGCTGACCTGACCCTGATCCGGTTCTCGGACGGCCTGTCCTGGTCCAGCGGTGAGCGGGTCAGGGTCGAAGCCGACCTTCGCCCCTGGCTGGCCCCGCGCGGCTCGGTGGGCCGTCTGCCGCCCAACGGGTTTCCGAAGCTCAATAAATTTGCGTAATGGGTGCCAGGGGCCGACCGGCCCTTGTCCGGGGCCGGAAAGCCCCTGTCGTCAGGCCGTCTTGGCCTCCTCTTCCGGCCCCGGAGTCGCCACCGGCAGCAGAATGATGAAGGTCGCGCCCTGACCGGGGCCGCTCGTGACCGAGATGTGGCCATCCCAGTCCTTGACGATGCCTTCGACCACCGAGAGGCCAAGGCCGGTGCCCTGGCCGATCGGCTTGGTGGTGAAGAACGGTTCAAAGATGCGGTCGCGGATTGCCGGCGGGATCCCGGGACCGTCGTCGGCGATCTCGATCCGCATGGCGTCAGCAGGCGCGAGACCGGTCAGACCGCGCTCCTGGGCCGAGAGCGTCACGCGCCGGACCGAACAGCGGATGGTACCGCGCTCGTTCATCGCGTCGCAGGCGTTGTTAAACAGGTTAACCACGATTTGCGACAGTTCGCTGGCGTTACCCATAACCCGGGTCGTGACGTCGGCGAAGGTGGCGTCGATGACCACCGAAGGCGGCAGCGCCTGGCGGAGCAGGTGAACGCGCTCGGCGATCACCTCACCACACGCCACCGGTCCGGTGGACGGAGTCATCTGGCGGGCGTAGGTCAGCACGCTGCGCACGATTTGGGCCGCCTTCCAGCCGTTTTCGTGGATGGTCTCCAGATAGGTGCGCAATGGTTGATTGTCGCCAATCTGGGACAGCGCCAGCTTGGAGAGCATGGTAATCGGTACCAGCAGGTTGTTGAACTCGTGGGCGACGCCGCCGGCCAGCTGGCCCAGACTTTCCAGTTGTTGGCGGCGGCGCTCGGCAGCCAGACGATGACGCTCTTCGGTGATCAGGGTCGAGGTGCCGAGATAGCCGGCGAAGCGGCCGTCCTCGGTAAACAACGGATGGCCACTGAGCCGCACCCATTCGGGCTCGCCGCCGTGCGGACGCACCGGGAGGACGCAACTTCGGAACGGCAACCGGGCGGTCATCGCGGCGCGCAGTGTTGGGAAATCCTCGTGGGGCAGGGTTGGATCGACGAAGTCTTCGGCGTACCGACCCAGCAAAAGGGCAAGCAGACCCTGCTGGTCGGCGATTTTGCCCTGGACCCGGGTCAGCCGCAACTCGGCGTCGCATTCCCAGATGTCGTCCGAGGTCAGTTCCAGCAGGATCCCCAGGCGTTCGATCAGGTTACGGGGACTGTCGGTTGGCGGTGGGTAGGGCATGGCGCGGGACCCGTCTAAAGGCCACCCTGGCAAAGGTATTTGATTTCGAGGAAATCGTCGATGCCGTAGCGCGAGCCCTCGCGGCCGATGCCCGATTGCTTGACGCCACCGAACGGCGCGACTTCGGTGGAGACGATGCCCTCGTTGATGCCAACGATGCCGTATTCCAACGCCTCGGCGACCCGCCAGATGCGGCTGGCGTTTCGCGTGTAGAAGTAGGCGGCAAGGCCGAACTCGGTGTCGTTGGCCTGCTTGATGGCCTCGGCCTCGCTGTGAAAGCGGAACAGGGCGGCGACCGGGCCGAAAATCTCCTCCCGCGCGATCCGCATTGCCGGAGTGCCGCCCAGTACCAGCGTCGGCTGATAGAAGGTGCCGCCCAACGGATGGCGCTCGCCGCCGCGCGCCACCCTCGCGCCTTTCCCGTGGGCGTCGGCCACCATCGCCTCAACTTTGGCGAGGGCGGCGGCGTTGATCAGTGGTCCCACCTGGATCCCGGGCGTGATCCCGGGTCCGACCTTGAGCCCGGCCATCGCCTGACCGAGCCGATCGGCAAAGGCGTCATAAACGGCGTCGGCGACGAGGAAGCGGTTGACACAGACGCAGGTCTGACCGGCATTGCGAAATTTGGAGGCCATGGCGCCTTGTACCGCGGCGTCGAGGTCGGCGTCCTCGAACACGATAAAGGGCGCGTTGCCGCCCAGTTCCAGGGACACCTTTTTGATGGTGTCGGCACATTGGCGCATCAGCAGCCGGCCGACTTCGGTCGAACCGGTGAAGGACAGTTTGCGCACCAGGGGATTGGTGGAAAGCTCGGCGCCCACTGCGGCCGGCCGGCTGGTGGTGAGGACGCTGAAGATGCCTTTGGGCACCCCCGCCCGTATCGCCAGATCGGCCAGTGCCAGCGCCGAGAACGGCGTATCTTCGGCCGGCTTGACCACCACGGGGCAACCGGCGGCCAGAGCCGGCGCGACCTTGCGGGTAATCATGGCGTTGGGAAAGTTCCAAGGCGTGAGCGCCGCCACCACCCCGATCGGCTCCTTCAGCACCAGCAACCGTCGGCCCGGAGCCGTGGCGGGAATCACGTCGCCATAGACCCGTTTGCCTTCCTCGGCAAACCAGTCAATGAACGACGCCCCGTAGGTCACCTCGCCCCGTGCCTCGGCCAGGGGCTTGCCACACTCCAAAGTCAGCAGCAGCGCCAGATCTTCCTGGTTGGCCAGGATTAACTCGCACCAGCGGTGCAACACCGTTGCCCGATCCTTGGCGAGGCGCGCCCGCCATGCCGGCCATGCGTCCGCCGCGGCCTCAATGGCGCGTCGGGTTTCGGCCACCCCCAGATCCGCCACACCACCGAGCCGGGTGCCATCGGCTGGATTGGTTACATCGAACCGGGTCCCGTCGTCGGCGTCGGCCCAGATGCCGCCGAGACAGGCCTGTTCGCGAAACAGGGCGGCATCCTTTAGGGCGAGGGCAGGGGAGAACTTGGTGGTCATGGGCGTCGTCTCCAGAATTCCCGTGTCCGCCGCACCGGCGTCCTGTCCCCAAAAATGGGTGGCGATGCACGCAAGGGAATGGGGTCGGGGGGGGCGTCGGCTCCGGCGGTTCCGGCTGGGGCGAGGAGCGGCAACCCCTCGCCTTATATGCATCGCCGAATTGAGATGGGTTCGCGGCCCCACCAACCGCCGTTCCACCTCGGCGGCAGGGAGCCCAAAGCCGGGGTCAGTGAGGGGCGGCGGTCCCCGAGACGGTGATGACGCCCTTCATCCCGGCCTCGTAATGACCAGGGATGTTACAGTCGAATTCAAAGCTGCCGGCGTGGGTGAACTTCCAGATCAGGGTACCGGTCTCGCCAGCCTCCACCGAAACCGCGTTCGGGTCATCGTCATGGTGCATCTCCATGCCCCTTTCCATCATTTCGGCCATTTCTTTGCGGTGCGCCGTCTGGGCTTCGACGTCACCGATGGTAAAGTCATGGTCGCCCTCGCTTCGGTTGGTTACCACGAAGCGGATGGTTTCGCCGGTCTTGACCTGAACGGCGGCGGGGTCGAAGGTAATGTCCTTCATGGTGATGTTGATGGTTCGGTCGACTGTGCCGGCGGTTCCCGGTTCACCGAACGGGAACGATTCGCCCGATGCACCGTGGTGCATTCCCGCCATTCCTTCCATGTTCTCCATCCCCGGCATGCCGCCGCCGGACTGAGCGACGGCGTTATCGAAGCCGGTAAAGAAGAACGCGGCGCCGAGGGCGGCGCCAAGAACGATGGACGACGGGCGGAACGAAGCAGCAGGCTGGGTCATCGGCAGTCCTTTCAGCGGGCAGTCAATGAATATGCGTATTGGAGCGGGCGGGCGCGATGCGGGCACGGGTGATGGACTGGAAGCGGGATCTATCAGGACAGGTCGCGGGGCTTGATCAACGCATGGAGCGCACCGTTTCCCGGTGCGACCGCGCGCCAACCGGACACCGGATCCGCAAAACACAGTACCGCCAGAGCGCCGGTGGGAAACTTTGCCGCCAGTGCCTTCAGGGCTTCGGGGGGACCGGTACCGGCCAGTGCCAGAGCCAGATCGTGAAGATCGGGATTATGGGATACCAGCATCGCGCGGTTGACCTCTTCGGGCAGACCATGCACGGCACCGAGCAGGGAGGACCAGCCGCGAAGATACAGGTCCGGGCGCTCTTCGATTACCGGCGACTCGCCCAGTTCGGTCAGTACCCCGGCCAGTGTCTCGGTGGCGCGTCGGGCCGGAGAGCACAACACCCGCTCGGGGGCCAGCCCGGCTCCGCGCAGGTGGCGGCCGATGCGGGTCGCCGCGGCCCTCCCGCGCGACGTGAGCGGCCGCGCGAGGTCGGCCAGCCCGGTCTCATCCCATGACGATTTGGCGTGACGCAAGAGCAGCAGCGTCTTCATGGCTCCTTCCCCCTCCGGGTCCCCGACTGCCAACCGTCAGAGAGCGGGCAGCTTATCACCGCCGACAGTCAAAGCACACCGGTTCATGGCGCGTGTCAAGCATCATGGGTTGCCTCTCGGGCGGCTCGCGTCGAGCCGTCAGGGTGACGAACGGAAACAGGTGACGGTCCCGCCGGCCGTCCGCCTTCGGGGGCTGCCAGCGGTGCCCCGCGATCTTATCTCACCCGGCGTTCCGATCGTGGTCGCAACCGAGTACGGTCATCAACTCCTGCCATTCCCGTCGGCCCAGGTTGCTGGTCTCCAGGGTCACGGCTTCGCCTGCCAGCAGGCGACGGATCACGCCAACCCCGGTAGCCGACAGGTGGATTCCACCCAGCCGGTATTCCTGGAAGGCGGAAAAGACCAGAGGTACCCAACGGGCCACAACATCAAGGATAACCCCGGCATAGGCGCGAATTTCGTACTGGGCATGGGAGTCCGCACGAAGAGACAGGAAGTGCAGCAAATTGTTCAGATCGATCTTCCAATACCACTGGGTATAGTAGCTGAGAGAAAGATTGATCCGCGCCAACTCGCGGGCAAGGCCGGGACGTTCGGGGTCGACAATGCTGCCGTCGTCGCGCCGGTTGAGCAACTCTTCGTAATGGCTATAGGCGGTTTCGGCATCCCGACGCAGGATATCAAGTACCCGTGCGGCCTCGGCAGGCCCCAGCGCCGCACCGCGTCCCTGGCGGTTGCTGTCCGCCTGGACGCCAAGGTGTTCCGGGGCCGGTAAATAGAATTCCCGGTCAAGTACCGAATAACGTGCCGAATACTCGTTAACATTCGCCGTGCGATGGCGGATCCACTGACGGGCCACGAAGATCGGAAGCTTCACATGCAGTTTGAGTTCACACATCTCGAAGGGGGTTGAGTGCCGGTGGCGCATCAGATAGCGAATCAAACCGGCATCCTCGCTGACCTGCCGGGTCCCGCGGCCGTAGGAGACCCGGGCCGCCTGAACCACCGCGGCATCGTTCCCCATGTAATCGATGACCCGTACAAAGCCATGGTCGAGCACCGGCAGCGGCTGATAGAGCAGGGCCTCGAGATCCGGCACCGTGGCGCGTCGGGTGGGTGCGGCGTCGCCACGGAGATGCTCGATTTCGGCAAGCTGTGCGTCGGTAACTGACATGGCGGTTGGTCCGGCAGGCAAAGGGTGGCCGGTACTGTAGCGTTCCCGGTGGCGACCGTCACCCGGTTCAGCGTTATCGAACGGTCCGCCGCGATCGGGCCATCGTTCCTCTTACCCTTTGGCTTTAACGGCGCTATATTGATGACCGCGGTTGCAGCCGACCGTGACAGACCGCGACCGCCCCGATGCGTCAGGTACGGGAGAGTCGGGGGCTGGCGATGAAGCTCCCCGGAGCGGCTGGCCGGCCGGGGGACATGGACAAACGCAACCTGTAGCCAGGCGAGGCAGCCTGGACGAGACAGCACGGACAGGGGCAGCATCGGGAATGCCGAAAGAGCAGTTGCGGTACGACAAAATGGTCGAAGCGGCGTTGCGCGGCGTCGTACGCTCCGCCCTCAAACAGGTGGGGATGGCCGGCTTGCCCGGCAATCACCACTTTTATCTGACGTTTCGCACCAGCTATCGCGGCGTCAAAATTCCAGATTACCTTCGGAGCCAGTATCCGGGTGAGATGACGATTGTCCTCCAATATCAGTTCTTCGGGCTTGATGTGACCGAGGAGCAATTTTCCGTGACTCTCAGTTTCAATAACGTACATGAGCGGCTGACGATTCCGTTTGCCGCGATCACGACTTTCGCCGATCCATCCGTCAACTTCGCCTTGCAGTTCCAGCCGGTCACGGCCGAGCGTCTGGATGTCGAAGAACCGCAGCCGGCTCCGGCCCCCGGTCCACGGCCTGGACCCGCCGGAGGCGAGGAGAAGCGGGGCGAAGTCGTCACCCTGGATGCGTTTCGTAAGAAATAAATCCGCGTAGGTGACCACTGGCCGATGCCGCAGGCCGGCACCGGCACGCGCCGGAGGTTGCTGCTGGCAAGCATTATCCCGGACAGATGGAGCTTTCTTTGGCCGAACGCCAGAATACCGATACGGGCACGGCTGGCAGCAATGACGTGAACGGCATCGCCGCCAGTCAGTTGCGCCAGCTTATCGAAAAAATTGAACGCCTTGAGGAAGAGAAGAAGGGGCTTGCCGACGACATCCGCGACATTTATGCGGAAGCCAAGGGACAGGGCTTTGACACCAAGATTCTGCGCAAGGTGATTTCCCTTCGAAAAAAGAGCCGGGAAGAGCGCCAGGAGGAAGCGGAGCTTCTCGAACTCTACCTGGGTGCCTTGGGTGAGGCGGTGTGAGTGGCGCCTGTGGGTTCAGTACTGGCCGTAATAAAAGCCATAGTAGTCGGCCAGACGCTGGGCTTGGTCGGCGATACGCTGGGCCTTCTCGATCTCGCTATTGGGGCGTGGCTTGGCGGCCTTGGCCCGACCGCCGGTCAGAACCAGGAAATTTCTTTTGAAGTGGCCGGATTGCGCTTCGACGGCGGCCCGTTCCCCGGCCGTCCGGTCACGCTGTTGCCGCATCGCTTCTTCCCGCTCCAGGCGCGCCGCCTCGGCCTCGTTTTCGGCCTTTAGGCGGGCGTATTCGTCAACTTTGGGCAGATAAGACGTGGAGGTCCGGGCGAACATGGCCATGGCGTTTCCCTCTTGTGTTCCGGCCGCCGATTGACGGCTCTTTTTTTGATGTTCCGCGTTGCAACATCGCGACCGCCGCTGCGAGATTTCGGCCCATTATTCGGTTACGGGCGGCTGGTTACTGAAAATTAACACTCGTTGAGGGGAGTAGAAGCTGTAAGGTTTGACAGAGAAAGGCTGGCCTCTCGGGCATTGGATCGCTTTGGCATGGGTCGCGACCCGGCCCGAAGCGGCTCGCCGGCGGGGGAGGGGGTTGGAATCGCGGACGTTTTGTGTCGGGACGGTTACCGCCCGCGGTCTTGTCCGAAGACGCGGCGGGCTATGCTGCTACAAGTGTGGCGGATTGTCGCGCCCGGAGCAGGCCACACCATCCCGACGCTCAGAGTGTGACAGGCAATCGAGTCTGTCATAAAATGCCCTTTGGAAACAGATGGTTTTGTCCGTCAAAACCAGGCAGGACGGGCATTCTTTGTCAGCCTCTCAGGCGGAAATCGATTCGGGCCGGATCGGGGCCGGAGGCTGGCCGGCGCAAAAGCCGTCCCAGGCCAGCCGGCAGGCGGCCGCGAAATCACGGGCAAAGGCCGGAGCATCGCAAAGCGGGGAGGCGAGCATTCGCGCTCTGAGCCCGGCGCGAATGCCGGCCAGCCGGTTCCGGTCGCCGGCCCACGCCACCGCCAGCCGGATGGCGCCGTCGGGATCGGCCGCAATCAGGTCCCCCAGGCCGAGGGTGGTGAGATAACCAAATGAATGACGGCTGGCGACGGTCCGGCCCGGGCAGGTAATGACCGGAACACCCATCCATAAGGTCTCGAGGGTGGTCAGGCCACCGTTGTAGGGAAAGGTATCGAGAGCAATGTCAACGCTGCCGATGGCCGCCAGATGGTCGGCACGGGAGGTGCCGCCGGCGAAAACGAGGCGTCGGGCGGGGATGCCGTGGTCACCGAAGAGCGCCCGACAGCGATTGCGGGTGAGTGGGCAGGCGAAGCCGACCGCCTTGAGCAACAGCCGCGACTCGGGAACCTGCTGAAGAATCCGACTCCAGATGGCGATCACCTGGGGCGTGAGCTTGCTCAGGAAGTTGAAGGAGCCGAAGGTCATCGGGCCGTCGGTCGCCGCCGGCAGTCCGGTGACGGGTGGCGCCTCGGCGGGCGGCTCCCAGCAGACATAGCTGTGCGGCAGCCGAATAATCCGCTCGCGATACCAGGCGTCGGCTCCTTCGGGCACCTGGTGACGATCGGCCAGCAGATAGTCCATGGCGGCAAGTCCGGTGGTGCCTGGGTAGCCGACCCAGGCGACCTGAAGTGGGGCCGGCTTTCGCGCGAACAGCGGCAGCCGGTTCCCGGCGGTATGACCGCTGAGGTCGAACAGGATATCGATGCCGTCGGCACGAATCTGCTCGGCCACCGACCGGTCATCGCGGCCGAGAATCGTTCGCCATGTGCTCAGGGCGCGGATGCGGGCGGTAAGGGCATCCTCAATCGCCCCGTTACTGTAGCAGACCAGTTCATGACCGGCCGCGGTCAGTGCCTCCAGCGCGCCGATCACCAGGAATCCCACGGCATGGCGGCGGAAGTCCGCCGAGACGAAACCGAGTCGCGGCGTCCGCGGTGACCGCGGGCCGGGACGGTGTTCCGGCCATCCGGCCTGGAACCCGGCGGCGTGGCATGCCTCCCACCCGGCGGCGGCCGCGGCCAGGTCGGGCAGATCGACGTCGGGCCGGCACATCAAGGTAAACAGCAGGTTGCTCCGCACGTCGGCCCGTTGGGGCCAAATCGCCAGGACCCGATGGTACAGCTCCACCGCGTCGTCGAGCCGGCCCTGTTCACGCAGCAGGTTGCCGAGATTGCCGGCGGCATCGGCAAAGTCGGGGTCGAGGGCCAGGGCGCGCCGGTAACAGGCTTCGGCCTCCGCCAGGGCACCCCGGTCCTGGAGCGCGACGCCAAGATTGTTGTGACTGGCGGCACTGCCGTCATCCAGCACCAGCGCACGCCGATAGCATGTTACGGCCTGATCCCAGAGACCAAGCTCCTGGAGCACCACCCCCAGATGGTTATGGGCCTCGGCCCACCCGGGCAACAGCGCCACCGCCTGCCGGTAATGGTGAGCCGCCTGCTCCAGCCGCCCGACCGCCCGCAGTATTTCGGCAAAGTTGTGGTGGATCGTGCCCGAACGGTCGTTGAGGGCCACGGCCCGGCCGACCAGTGCCAGCGCCTCGTCGTAACGGCCGCCCTGACCGGCCGCCACCCCCGACAGGTGCAGGCTGTCCACATGATTCGGCGCCCGACTCAGAATTTCCCGGTAGATCGCCTCGGCCTCGGCCAGGCGGCCGGCCTGGTGGTGTGCCACTGCCGCTGCGAAGGCCGTCGCCACCGGGGGCGGCTGGTTCGACATTTCATCTCCCCCAATCCTGACCCGCAGGCCATCAATCCCGTGACGGAATTCCGTAACACACGCCGCCTCGACGGCATCCGCGGTCGCCTCTTTACCATCTGACGATGGGCTCAACAATTCATAGATGTCACTTGGCCAACAGATATCAGGCGCTCGGCGCGCTTGGGCACCACGTTATTGCCGGCCTCGCTGCTCCGACCGCATTGGAAACCGGGACGACAAAAACGTTCGCTCAAATAGAACGTCCAGGCTGACAGAAATATGACATATCTGGCTCTTCGCTGTTTCACATGGGTAGCTGGAGTTCCAGCTTGCCGGCGATCAGGTAGATGATCGCCTTCAGGTTGCGGGTAGATCGGTAGCCCCGAGCCTTTGCTTTGGCAGCCTGGATAAGGCTG
>Ga0302320_10000522_pt1 | contig 92482 bp, 60 predicted proteins | sample Bog_T0_3_FD_202130 | JGI IMG/M metagenome (GOLD analysis project Ga0302320, IMG submission 202130) | Peat permafrost microbial communities from Stordalen Mire near Abisko, Sweden - Bog_T0_3 | ecosystem: Environmental > Terrestrial > Soil > Wetlands > Peat | place: Sweden: Abisko, Stordalen Mire... | reverse complement strand
AGGGCTCATGGAGTTCCTGCGAACCCTCTAGAAGGCAAATTATGTGGTGTCCAGCACAGCGCACACCCTCAACATTCCGAGGACCCGTGTTGGACGCCACATAATCGAATGCGCCACATAAGGCGTGATGCTCACGCGGTCGCCCTCCTGGAGGACCTGCCCGGCAGGTACTGGCTGTCGGTTAACGCGGATCAGGTAATCGGCCGGCTTGCCGTGGGGGATTCGCTCGGCGAAGAGCCGTTCGACGGTCGTGCCCTCGGCGATTTCGACGTGATCGGCAAAACCCGTCCCATCATTGTTGATGAGCAATATGAACATGTGCACTACTCCTTTTGAAACGGTGTGTGAAAATGGATCCACAGAAACGTACAGTGGCAAGAGCTGTTGGTTGGTCAGGCCGCATCGGACCGAGGAAGTTCGGGCAGGCCTTCCGTACCCGGTTCGTGCTCAAGGGCTGATGACCGGCTCGTGCTCGGCAGGAGGACGGGCGATTCACCGGCAATCTCCTCGACGAGGATCTCCGTCAGGGCGGAGTCGGTCTGGGAGTGGTCCCGCAGGCCAAGCACAAGGAAGATACACAAGGCCAACGGCAAGAGACACGCCAGGATCATGCCGACATCGAGGATCGTGTTGGCAAGGATCGGATCGCGGATCCTTTGGTCGGCGTACTGGCGACGATCGTTTTCGAGTTGATCCCGCTGTCGTCCCAGATCGGCCTGTCCCTGCTGTAAATCCCGTTGCAGCGCGACGACTTCGCCGCGGGCCTTGGCATCCGCCTGAACCAGCTGGCGGCTGGCCTCGGCGACCTGCGCCCGGGAGCGGTTCACCTCTTGCCGTTCGTCGTCGTCACAGCCGGAGAGGATCGGAAGCAGGAGTCCGATCGTCATCGCCAAGAGAAGCGGTTTACGCATTGCGGTCGTTTCTCCAACGTTCGAGTAAGCGCCGAAGCAGGGTCTGGAAGGCACGGCGCAATCGTACCTCGCCGACCAGGGCCAAAACCAACACTACGGCCAGCGCGGAGCAGGCCAAAAGGACAGCGGCGTACATCAATTTCGAGAAACGGCCGGTGCCACCTTGGTGTGACGTGGCGACGACGAACTGGTTTGGCAGGTACGATCATAGCAATGGATCTCCATGAACGAAGAATTGTCCGGTAACCCCTGCGGATCACCGTGGCAGTGAAAGGTCCAAGAAACGACAAAACGCCCGGCCGTTCACCGCACAAAGCGACGAACGACCGGGCGATGGCAATGAAAGGGCTCTATGCGGCGCGGCGGCGCGACAACACGGTAACCGAGACGATGCGCCCCAAGCGGACCTTCGAGGGGCCGTACACGCTGGAGATCGTGCTCAGTTACTGTCCCCCCTGACAAAGACCACGTCAGGTCGCAAATCGAATTGGTTTCACTTCTTGCTGTTAGCGGGGGGGCAGCGAATTTGGCGTGGCGACCGTTGCCTGCGGAAGATGTCGGAAATCAACCCATTGATGGCACTTGCGATCGTGCCCCAAGTACCCATGCCTTTGATGACACTACCGGGTAAACTCGATCCGTGGCTCCAACTCCTTGGCAGCGCGCGTCGAGAATCCAACCATTTGTGGCAAGATGAGCGGAGCGATTATAATGGTGGCCTAGTGAGTCGCTTGGATGCCAAGGACCGTATGCCTGCCTGTCGAAGTGCGATGGAGAATCCCCCAATGAAGCGAGTAACTCAGCAATCACTCGTTGCCTTCACCACCGCCCTGCTGCTAGCACCGCTGGCCATTGCAGGCGATGCACCGCGCAATTCTGGCCCGGGCGTTTTGGTTCCGGATAAGGTCCAGCGCGCCTACGCTTTTGATCTGAACCAGGTCCACCTGCTGGACGGGCCTTTCAAGCGCGCCCAGGAATTGGACCGCCAGTACCTGTTGAAATTGGACCTCGATTTGCTCTTGTATCCGTTCCGTCGCGAGGCCGGGCTTCCCTCGCCGATGACCGGCCCGGATGCTTTGGGCTACGAGACGACCGGGCATTACCTGGGCCATTATCTGTCGGCCTGCGCCCTGATGGTCCGAAACACCGGAGACGCCGAACTCAAGCGGCGCGCCGATTCGGCCGTGGCGGTGCTGGCCCGGTGCCAGGCGAAGCTCGGCACCGGCTTTGTCATGGGATTTCCCGAACGTGGCATTCTGCAGCTTGCGCGGTTGGACGTACAGCCCGGGGAACAGCCGCTGCATGTCGGCGTGCCGTGGTACTGCATCCACAAGGTCTACGCGGGCCTGCTGGACATGTACCTGCTGACGGGTAATCGCCAGGCGCTCGATGTTCTTGAAAAGTCCGCCCAGTGGACTGGCAAGATCCTGGGCAGGCTCGACGACGCACACGTGCAGGGCATGCTCCAGATCGAGCACGGCGGCATGAACGAGGTCTTGGCCAATCTCTATGCCGTGACCGGCAACGAAGAATACCTGAAGATGTCGCTGCGATTCAATCACCGTGCCGTGATGGATCACTTTGCCAAGGGAGAGGACCCGCTCGATCGACTCCACGCCAATACCCAAATCCCCAAGTTCACCGGGGTCGCGCGGCAAGCGGCCCTGACCGGCGACCCGACCCTGCGGACCATCGCCGTCGGATTCTGGGACCACGTGACTCGGGAGCGTTCGTACGTGGCCGGCGGCAATTCCGAGGAGGAGCATTTCAGCCCCAAGGCGCGGTTGTCGGAGCACGTACACGCGGGCACGCAGGAAACGTGCAACTCCTACAACATGTTGAAGCTGACCCGTTGCCTCTTCTGCCAAGAGCCCCAGGCAGCCTACGCCGACTACTACGAGCGGACGCTGTTGAATCACATTCTCTCTTCCCAGCATCCGCAAACGGGCGCGATGCTCTACTTCGAGGAATTGGAATCAGGCCGCCCGAAGGCCGCGGGGTGGAGCGATCCCAATCGCCCGCTTCCTTGTTGCCATGGGACGGGCCTGGAGAGCCACGCCAAGTATGCCGACAGCATCTACTTCCACGACGGGCGCGACGGTCTGTTCGTCAACCAGTTCATCGCTTCCGAGTTGGCATGGAAAGACAAGGCATTGACCCTGCGGCAGGAGACTCGGTATCCCGACGAACCATCGACCCGATTGCTTTTTACCTGCGAAAAGCCCCTCACCTTGACCGTGAATCTGCGTCGCCCGTGGTGGGCGTCTTCGGGCTTCCAACTGCTGTTCAACGGAGAACCACTGGAAATTGCCAGTATGCCGGGCAGTTTCGTCCCGGTGAAACGAACCTGGCAAAGCGGCGCGGTGCTCGAAGTGCGGATGCGCATGACGTTCCGCACGGAAGGGTTCGCCGACAATCCCAAGCGGGTGGCCGTCATGTACGGGCCGCTCGTGATGGCGGCTCTGACGGACGAGGGAAACCGTTTCTCGGCCATCCGGACGGAGAACGACCGGTTCCTGGCGAGCCTCAAGCCGGTCCCCGGCAAGCCGTTGGAATTCTCCGCTCCCGCGACAATCTTCCGCACCTCTCCGCTTGCGCCCGGCGGCAAACCGGTCTGCATCCGTCCGCTATTGCGGATGGTCAATGAGCCCAAGGTGGTCTACTGGGATATTTGCGATGCCCAAGGCTATGAACGATTGCTGGCTGCGCTTCGCGAGAAGGAAGCCCGTCGCAAGGCATGGGAGGCCGACATCGCCCCACGTACCATAGATCGGATCGAGTTCGAACCCAAGAGCGAAACGGCACATAAACTCCAATCCAAGCACAGCGGCCGTGGAGTCCACCGCGAGCGACCGTGGCGCGATGCCAAGGACGGCGGCTATTTTGCCTTCCAGTTGAAGGTGCTGTCCGAGCAGTCGCAGAAACTTCTGGTCACGTATTGGGGCAGCGACGGAGGCAATCGCGAGTTCGATATTCTCGTTGACGGCCGGAAGATTGCCCGCCAGAAGTTGACCGGCAGCAACCCTGACGACTTCTTCGACGTTGCTTATCCCATCCCGGCGGACTTACTGGCCGGCAAGGAAGCCGTCACCGTCCGATTCGAGCCCTTGCCCGGCAAGATGGCCGGCGGCGCGTTCGGCTGTCGAATTCTGAAGAAATGATTGGAATAGAACAGCCGCAGTCTGGAATTGTACCAGATTGAGAACGTGAACGTCTCTGTTGTCTCGGAATTGCATCCGTTTTCTCGGACGCACCATATAATTCGACCCTTTGATGACGCAGGCGGGAGCGCCCCGAGAACTCAACCCTTTCTTCGGAATCAGGCTCAACCGGAAATGCCTGGCCTGACCACCGTTCTGGGCGTCCGATCTAACCAACCATATGTGACATGGTACTCGGCGTGGCTGTACTGGGGGCTGGTGAGTTGGCTGGCTGCCAAGAGCCAAAAGGTTAGCCACCTGGTGCGAAAGAACATGCCCCAATGAACATGACGATCAGAAACACCTTCATCGCCCTCGCCGCCATGCTGCTGGCACCGCCGGCCGCGCTGCACTCAGCCGCCGCGATAGCGGCAGCACCAAATCTTCTCAGTCCAGTCGACGGGATAGAGATCACCGATGTGGCAAGCTACTTCCGGTGGTCGCCGATGCCGGACGTGACACACTTCGAAATCCAGATCGCGCGGGACCGTGAGTTCAGGGACATTTGCAAAACCAAGCAGACGCTGAACAAGGGCTACCACAAGAACCTGTATTTCCCGAAGGACATCCTGCCGGTGGGCGCGTACTTTTGGCGGGTGCGGGCGATGGGTAATGGGCGGCCGGGGCCGTGGAGCGAGGTGTTCCGCGTAAGAGCGAATGCGGAGCATCCCGTCGCGCCAGACGTGGTGCGAAAGATAGGACCGGAGACGCCGCTGTTTCTGATGCGCAGCCGCACGTGGGATCCGCTCAAGCATTCGGAGCACGTGAAAGAGATCATTCCGGCCGGGCTGGACCGGGTCATCATCGTGGATGATCTGGCGCTGGCGTCGGAGAGGGTGTTCGAGCGTGCAAGGAAATACCAAGAACTCGGGTTGGACTTCGTGATCTGGAATAATCGTTGCCAGGTGCCGTTGTCCACCATCGAGTATTTGTTCCAGCACTTCAGCCATTGTATCGGCACGGCGGAAGGCGAGCATTTCAGCGGCATGTACTGGGAGCGCGGACCGGAGGGTAATCTGGCGGAATGCGATTTTGTTCATCGTGCCTGGACGTTCTGCGCGAAGTATGGACGGTTCTATTTCTTCGCCGACGGCGATGGCGGGAGCTATCGCTGGCCGGTCTTTGCGCAGCGGGAAAAGGAAACGCTGTTGCACTATCGCCGGAACATCGTACTGATGTTCAAGACCACCAACGGCGATCTGGCGCTGCATTCCTACGGCGCAGTGCAGGGGTTGATGGCGGCCGGTTATGTGGAGAACTGCGGCACCTGGGTGGATGAATGGATCTGGCCGGAATGCGGTTTCGGCAAACTGGGCGAGATCATCCCGCCAGGGCAAATCTGGGCGAACCGGCGCGCGGTTGGCACGCGCCAGTGCCCCTGGACGTACGACATCCAGATGTGGCTGATGGGCATCGCGTCTGGCTCGACCGTATTCCATCTGGAGTCGGCTCATCAGTGGGGCCCGGATGGATCGGCCGCGACGAACTACCCGCGATTCTTCCTGCCATTTGTGAAGGCCGTCGTCGAGCACCACCTGATTCCGTCCCGCGCGGCATTTCTGGACAGCATCCGTCTGGCGGTGAACCCAGATCCGGCGCTGACCCAAGGCAAGCACAACAAGCAATATGCCGGTGGCTACGCCTTCTTGCGCGATCTCTATGCCATCCAAGCGCCCGGCGATCAGGATCTTATTGCCAACAACAGCCGTTATGGCATCGTCTGCCTGCTGCCGCCGGGAACCACGCACCGGCCGGGCCGCGCCACGCGCATCCTGGATCAGCACGATCTGCTCGATGTGCCTCGCGCACTCAGCCTTTTCGACACCGCCTATCCGAAACGCTTTGCCGGCGATGCCTTCATGTGGGAATGCGATGGCACGGTGATTGTGACCAATTGCAACGAAAACCAGGATATCGACCAGCGCTTCGAGATGCCTCTGGACACAGGCCCCGTGCGCCGGCTGGTTGGCACCGTGGGCGTCCACCAGTACCTGATCGGCAAGATCGAAAAGTCCGGCGGGTTCTGGTTCCAGGCCAACGGCGAGTATCTCGACCACTTGGTTTCCCTTCGCATTGCCTCAATGTTGGCCCTTCGCCTGGTGGATCGCCCTTGCCGAAGATCATTTCTCCCGCCGCGTCATGGGGTACGCCCTGTTCCGCAAGGAGCCCACGTCAATCCAGGTTCGTGCGATGCTTGGGCGGGCCATTATCCATTGATCACAATTGCATCCTGCCTGCGGCAACCTGCCGGGATAGTTACGAGTTGTACACGGTGACCCATAAAACCACGGATCGTGGACGCTCACTCGGGACGATGCTCCCTTCCTCGACGCAACATCTCTGCCGCTTGTTGTTCTTCGCCCATTTGGCTTAGCACGTCCGACAGGTTCTTGTAACATCGACCGAGCATGCCATGGATGTATGCAGCCTGCGGCTCGCTCTGCAACAGTGGATTCAGGGCCGCCACGGCGGATTCCAGTAGTGCCCGTGCCTCTTGCGATCGACCGCGATCGGCAACCATTTTGGCTAGAGCATCCTGCAAGATCGCCTTCCATACAATATACGAGTTGGCCTTTGGAAACTGCTCGGCAAGCGATGCTTGGATGGCCAGCGCCTTTCGCAGTGTCGTCTCCGCCTCGTCGGGGCGACGCGCGTGCCGCAACACTTCGGTCAGCATATAGAGGCTGTGTACATAGGATGCCGTATAGTCCGGCACGTTGGGGTTCTCGGCGATGAGTTTCTCCGAAATACTCAGTGATTTCCGCAAACGCTCTTCCATCGTGGCGTAGAAGTCGGCGCCCACTGGCTGATCGCGGAAGTCCAGCCTGGCATAGGTCTTGCTGAGGTCGTAACGATAATCCGGGACGTCAGGGAAATCCGTCACCAGTCGTCGCAGTAAGGCAATGGCCTTGTCCGCCGATGCAAAGGCCGACTGCCCGGCAGATTCGGCCCCGTTGACCGGAAATTCGCGATAGCAACATGCCAGTAGGTGGCGATAGTCGGCAACGGAAGGTTGCTCGTCGATCAGACGTTCCAAAAGCTGAATCGCTTCCCGCAGGTTCTCTTCCTTGCTGTGCCCGGAACGATCGGGCGGCGACCGGCGGGCGCCCTGGCGCGAAGAACCGGCAGCCAGGCCTCGCCGATCGCGGTTGGGCCGGGGGGGCTTGCCGTCTGGCGGCTCTCGCCCCGGAGCCGCTTCCGGAGGGCTTCCCCTGCCGAGAAAGTAATACGTCCTGGCCAACTCGTACCGATGCGGCGGCGAAGCCGCCTCGACCGACGGCGCAGCCTTCAAGATGTCCATCGCCTGTATGTGGAAGGAGTGACCTTCTCCCTCGCGGCCCGTGGTCCACTGCAGGTTTCCCAGTTCGTTATAGATTCTCGCAATTTCCTTCGCAACGGCAGGGCCGCCGGCCGCATCCCGCTGCAACTGCCGATAACCTTCGATAGATTTGAGGTAAGCGGCCTGAGCCTGTTCCCAATGCCCCAAGCGGCGATGGATATCGCCTATGCGGCGGTTAGCGTCGGCCACTTTGCGGCGAATCCCCACGTCGGCGGCGTTCTGCTGCGCTAAGCGATCGTAGAACACCAGCATGCGTTCCAGCAGCGCGGCAGCCCCTTTCGACAACACGGGCTGAACCGGAGCGCGAATATCCGCGTCCTCGCCGTCGGCCAGCGCCAAATCCGACGTCCCAGCCACGCGGTTGGGAACGAACTGCTCGAAAATGTCGTCCAAGGCTGCCAAAGTGAGCTCCGACAGGGCTTCGGCTTTTTGACGTTGCGCGTCGGCGATTTGACGCTCATGAGCCTCGCGCACCAAGGCGTCGCGGACCTGGTGGTTGGCGATCCGCGTACGCACGTATCCCACGCTTGCCACCACGGCGACCAAGATCAGCAAGGCCACCGCCAGTCCCGTGAGACCGGCCACCACTGGATTCCGACGCGACCAGCGCCACAGGCGCTCAATCACGGTCGAGCGGCGGGCACGGATCGGCCGGTTGTCGAGAAATCGCTGCAGATCGTCGGCAAGCTTTTCCGCCGAGCGGTAGCGATGCTCCGGCTCTCGGGCCGCAGCCTTCAGGACGATAGTCTCCAGGTCCCGAGGAATCGCCGGATTGAGTGCTCGTGGGCGGACCGGAGACGCCGCGTTGATCTTTTGCATCAAGACGCTGGGGCTGGAATGGTCATAGGCCGGCCGTAACGTCAACAATTCGTAGAGGGTCAGCCCCAGACTGTAGATGTCGCTACGGGCATCAGCCTGACCGTGGAATCGTTCCGGCGCCATGTAACGCAGAGTGCCCACAATGTCGCCGGTCTGGCTCAGATCGTCGTGCTCCATGGCCTTGGCCAGTCCAAAGTCGCTGACCCACACCACCCCTTGCAGATCGACCAGCAAGTTGGCGGGCTTGATGTCGCGGTGGAGCGTGCGACGCTGGTGGGCGTATTGCAGAGCGTCGGCTGCTTGAACGCCGATCTGGGCAATGTTGCGCCAGTACTTCGGCCCCAGCACTAACGGACTCGTGACAATCGGCGGTGCAGTGGGCTTGCGCCAGGGCCGCTTCGCGGACGGCTCCGGCAGCGGCAGTTGCCTCCCAGACACAGAGGCGGAGTCCGACGGTGCCAAAGCTGGCTCGTCGTCCGACGACGCCGGCTGCGGCGTGCTCGCGGCGGCACTTAAGCCCGCGGACGAGGCGCCCGAGGATCGTCTCCGGTAGAACTCTCCTCGCACCAGCACCCGGGCAACGGCAGTGGTTTCGTCGATCTTATCGCCCGTGGCGATTGTGGACAGGAGCGACCGGGTAAGACTCGAGCGGGCGTCGCGCCCACAGACCGAAGAGAGTCGAGTGAGAATCTTGTCGATCCCGACGCCCTGGATCAACTGCATGACGATGTAATAAAAGCCTTGATCCTCGCCCACCCCGAATACCGGGACGATATTCGTGTGATGTAGTCGGGCCGCGGTCTGGGCTTCGCGCTCGAATCGCTGGAGCATCACGGGACGGTGCAAAGCTGACGGGGGTAGAACCTTCACCGCTACGTGCCGCGAAAGCGACGCCTGCTCGGCCTCGTAGACGACACCCATTCCACCACGGCCGATCTCGCGGATCATGCGGTAATCGCCCAGGCACTCGGGCATTCCCGTCGGGGAGATTCCCGGGCCGCACTGGCCCTTTCGTCGCAAGGCGACTTGCTCCATGGCCTGGACTGCCGGAAAGAGGTCGCGAATTCGCTCCGCGCACTCGGGATGCGCGGCTTCGTAGGTGGAGATCGAGGGTGATTCTCCGCGGCGCAAACGCTCCACGAATTCGTCTACCAGGCGTTCCAGTAAGTCAGGTTCGCTGTCAGACATACTATTGCTCGAATCCGGGGATTGCCAGCAGCACTTCGCGGAACCGCGCCAGCGCCCGCATGTATCGCCGGCTCGCGGCAGCCTTCTTTACTCCCACCACGGTAGCCACCTCGTCGTTGGTCAATTGCTCGAAGTGCCGCAAGATCAGCACCTCGCGGTCGATCTCATCCATACCGGCCAAGACTATTTCGATCTGCCGGGCGGTCTCTTCGCGGATGGCAGCTTGACTGGGCGAAGTCAGATCCCCGATCAAGTACGCGGCCAGAGCGACGGAACTGGCCTGCGTTGTCGCCGCGCGGTGCAGCGAAACCTCCTGCCCCGCGGCACGCATCTTTGCCCCTAAATGCTGACGGTGAAAATCGCTCAGGGTGTCTAATACTACGCCCCGCAACCACACGAATACCGAGACGCTTGCGTTCTCCAGGTAACGAGCCAGACGCTTGCGCGCTTCCAGGAACGCCTCCTGAAGCACGTCGTTAACGTCCAGACGTCCCGACAAACGAGGATCGACTCGCAACTCGACGATCTGCCGCAACCGCGGCGCGTGCTCCGCCATAGCGTCCGCCAGGGCCTGGTCGCCCCCACTGCGCAATTTCGCAATCAGCGTTTGATCGTCGGTCATGGGGATCGAGAGAAGGACTGCTTCGCGCACTACAACCACAAGGGGGACCGACGGCTTCATAACCGGTTCCCGCTGCTGGTCAGCGTACGGTTTAAGTCACGCAGACGAACTTCCTATCAATATAACCGTGGATCGATGCGTTCCGGTTACCGTTTCGCGGATGGAATTCTCAAAAAACAGCGCCAACCGGTAAACTTTTTCCGGCCACGTGCGGGGATATAAGTAGGCCCGTAGTGCGCGCCTGGCAGCGGTGACGCCGACGCCGCTCACCGGCGGCTGCCGGTGTGTGGCCTTTGACGCATCATAAACGGCTATTCTGCTGAGACTTACGGCGTTGTGGCTCCCTTTCCCGGGAGACAGGAGGAGAACGTGCTTCGCAATCCCATTCAAGCAGCTCTCAAGGCACGTAAGCGATCTCGGCGCCGAAAACAGGGACGGCCGTTAACCGCATTTTCGCGGTACAACCGGCTGTTATTTGAACCGCTCGAGTCGCGGGTGCTGTTGGACGCCTCCGCGGCCCTGCTGACGCCGACCGAGCTGCAATACTGGGACACGACCAACGCGTACAGCGGCTACAACTTCTATGGCGCCAGCGGCACAAGCTATCTGCTCGACATGGATGGCCGGGTCGTCCACACCTGGCCGCTGGGCACCAATCCGCACCTATTGACCGCCGCTGAGGGCTACAGCGGCAGCGCCGGCGACGTCCTCGATTTCATGAACGGCAGCAGCCCCAGCGGGGCGACCGGCCTGGAAGAGGTGAACTGGAGTGGGAGCGTCGTCTGGAGCTATACCAACACGCGTTCCAACTACTACCTGCACCACGATTTCGAGCGGATCTATGACCCCGATCTGGGGGAGTACACAACGATCTTCATCGCCAACAAGGATTACACCTATGCGCAGTGCGTCGCCGCCGGCGCCAACCCTTCCACGACGCCGTCTACCGGCGCCCAGATGGATACGATCACCGAAGTCGACCAGAGCGGCAATATCGTCTGGGAGTGGGATTTCTTCGACCACCTCATCCAGGACCAATACCCGACCGAAGGGAACTATGCCGGCACCGGCGAGACGCCTGCCAACTACCCGGGCAAGCTCGACATCGACTTACCTGGCCATCCACTCCAGGACGACTGGCTGCACTGCAACTCGCTGGACTTCAACCAGTCGTTGGACGAGATCGTGATCAACTCGGTGCAGGGCGAGTTCTACGTCATCAACCATGGCGGCACGATCGTCGCCGGCAACCCCACCGCGAGTATTGCCAAGGCAGCCACCAGCGCGGGCGACTTCCTCTACCGCTTCGGCGATCCGGCCCGCTACGGCCAGGGCACCACGCCGTCGATCACCGGGATCACGTCCAGCCAAGGGACGAAGCAGCTTGGTGGCGCGCACGACGTCCAGTGGATCGGGGCCGGTCTGCCCGGGGCCGGCGATTTCCTGATTTTCAACAACGCCGAGTACCTCTCGGAGACCACGCCGCAATCGTATGTCGAGGAGATCAATCCCTACTTGAATTCCAGCGGCGTGAATACCGGCAGCTACGTCAACCCGCCCGACGCCGGCTACAACACGGTCACCTCGCCTGCCGTAGACGACAAGTCGCCGATGCTGATTTCCAAGCAGGTGGTGTGGGACTGGTCGCGCCAAAGCAATTTGTCGATGATGGAAAACGACATCGGCGGCAGTGCCCAACGGTTGCCCAACGGCAACACGTTGATCTGCTCCGACGTGTGGGGCTACATCACGGAGGTCACCCCCAGCGACAAGACCGTGTGGGACTACATCGTACCGGTGGTCGCCGGCACCGGGCCCGTCTTGACCCTCGGCGATCGCCTGCCGTACGACAATTCGATCTTCCGCGCCTATTGTTACGCTTCGACCGACCCCACCATCGCCGGCTACACGCTCACGCCGGGCGCGACGATCGCCGGCCGCACGACCGTATCGAACCCCTACGCCGGCACGAGCAACTACGAGGCTTTGCAGCGCGCGACGGAGACCCAGGATTGGGACCCGAACAACGCCTATAACGGCTACACGTTCTTCTCCGCAGAAGGGATCTCGTATCTGATCGACATGCAGGGCCGGATGGTGCACACGTGGGCCACCGGCAACGACGCCAAACTCTTGAATAACGGCGACGTGCTGGACTGGATCACGGATTCCTACGGCAACGACATCGGCTTGCAGGAGCTGGACTGGAACAGCAAGGTTGTATGGTCCTACACCGAAACTGCCTCGAACTACCATCTGCACGGCGATTTCGAGCGGATCTTCGACCCCGATCTTGGCGAGTACACCACGCTCGTTTTGGCCAACAAGGATGAGACCTACGCGCAATTGGTCGCCGCCGGGGCCAATCCCGCCACCACGCCTTCCACAGGTGGCCAGTTGGATACGATCCTCGAAATCGACAACAGCGGCAACATCGTCTGGGAATGGGACTTCTTCGACCACCTCGTGCAGAACCTCGACGCGACCAAGGCCAACTACGAGACCTCGATCTCCGCCTACCCAGGCAAGCTGAACATCAACCTTACCGGTATACCGATCACGGAGGACTGGCTGGACTGCAATTCGATCGATTTCAACCAGTCGCTGGACCAGATCGTGGTCAATTCCAGCCAGGGCGAGTTCTACATCATCTCTCACGGCAACACGATTGTCCCCGGGAACCCGGCCGCAAGCGTCGCCAAGGCGGCCACCACGGCGGGCGATTTCCTCTATCGCTTCGGCGATCCGGCCCGCTACGGTGAAGGCACCTCGGCCGCGGTGCTCTCGAACTGGGAAGACTCCACCACCGGCGACAAGCAGATCGGCGGCAGCAGCGACGTGACGTGGATCCCCGCCGGATTGCCGGGCGCAGGGGACTTGTTGGTGTTCGACAACAACCAGTATCTCTTCGAGCGCAGCCCCTATTCGTTCGTCTTCCAGGTCGATCCCTATATGACCTCCAGCGGCACCGATAGCACCAGTTACGTCGACCCGCCCTCGGCCGGTTATACCACCGAGACCTTCGGCGCGAACACCATGGACGCCAACCAGCCGCTGTCGAACCAGGTGGTATGGAAATACAACTCGCAAGGCTACGAGACGCTCTTCAGCCAGTGGGGTTCCAGCGCCCAACGGCTGCCCAACGGCGACACGCTGATCTGCTCGACCGTCAACGGGTACGTGGTCGAAGTCGATCCCAGCGGCAACGTGGATTGGGAGTACATCAACCCGGTGACCAATAGCGGGATCGCCACAGCCCTCGGCGACCGCCTGCCGATGACCAATGCCGTGCCTCGAGCCGTCCGCTACGCGGCCAGCTTCAGCGGTTTTGCGGGCCACACCCTGACGCCCGGCGCTACCATCGCGGGAACGATTTATCCCTCGATCGCCAACACGACGCTGACGCCCTCGTCGCCCACAAGTTCTAACGCTCCGTATGTAACCAGCAGTATTGCGGACGCTAACGGCGTCAGCAGCGCCACGTTGACTTATACCACCGGCAGCGGCACCGGCACGACGAGCACCCCGTTCACGGAGACGTTCGGCACCACGCCAACCGGCGCCGGCCAGAACTGGACGGGAACCGCCGACAACACTTGGACGGTCGTGGGCACCCCGGATCCCTTCAAGCTGATCACTTCGGCGAACTACACCACCAGCAGCACCGCCTGCGGCTTGCAGTTCAACTGCTCGAAGACCGCGACCGCCTCGATCACCTCCGGCAGCATCAATGCGGCCGCCACCACCGGATACGTGACTTTCTACCTTCAGGCAACCTCGCTCAGCACGGGCGATGGCTGGGCCTTGCAGGTCGATCCCACGGGCACCGGAAACAACTTCGCCACCTGCCTGAGCGGAACGGCCAACGTCACCAGCTTCACCGAGGAAACCTACAACTTCACCAGTAGCCAGTTGACCAGCTCGATGCTGTTGCGATTCCTCTTCACGGGCACCGCAAACAGCGGCGACGCCGGACGAATCAATCTGGACCAGATCACCGTCAGCAAGACCATCGGCGGAACGGTCACCACGACCATCCCCATGTACGACGACGGACTGCACGGCGACGGCGCGGCGGGCGACGGCGTCTACGGCGCCCAGATCCCGGCCCAAACCAGCGGCACCCCGGTGAGCTACTACATCACCGTGACCGACGCCAATGGCATGGTGAGCGACGATCCGTCGGCCGCGCCGGCCAGCAGGTACTCGTATACCGTGGGCTCGACCACCAATAGCCCGCCCACCGTGGCAACTCCGGCCGCCGCTACGCCCAGTACGGTCACCGGCACGACCACGGCACTCTCGGTGCTGGGGGCCGATGTGGACACGGGCGAGTCGAACCTGACCTACACCTGGACGACAACGTCCATTCCCACCGGAGCCACGGCGCCAACCTACATCGCCAACGGCACCAATGCCGCAAAGAACACCACGGCCACCTTCAGCCAGGCCGGCAGCTACACGTTCCAGGTGACGATCACCGACCCGGGCGGGCTGACCTGCACCAGTTCCGTCACCGTCACCGTAAGCCAGACGCTGACCGCCATCAGCGTGAGTCCCACGTCGGCCAGCGTCAACATCAGCGGCACGCAGCAATTCACCGCCACGGCCAAAGATCAGTTCGGCACCGCATTGACCGCGCAGCCCACGTTCACCTGGACGACGACGGTCACGGGCGGCAGCGTCAGCTACAGCGGCCTGTTCACGGCGCCGAGCGCGGCGGCCAGCGGCACGGTCACAGCGACCAGCAGTTCGGTGAGTGGCAGCAGCACGGTGACCGTCACCAGCACTCCGCCGACGATCACTGGTACCACGTGTACCCCCGCCTCGCCGACGTCTAGCACTGCCCCCTATATTACCAGCACCATCACCGACCTTGGCACCATCACCAGCGCCACGCTCACCTATTCGTATAGCAGCCCCGTCACGACCACCCCGTTTTCCGAGACCTTCGGCACCACGCCGACCACCGGCACCAACCTTTGGACCGGCGCTTCCGGGCAAGGCCAGGACCAGGTCTGGACCGTCGTCGCCACCCCGAACCCTTTCAAGCTGTCGACGCTGGCAAACTACGTCCAGCCGAGCAGCAGTGCCTGCGGTTTGATGTTCAATTCCAGCAAGGCCACGACCGCCTCGATCACCAGCACCACGATTAACGAGGCCGGGACGTCCGGATACGTGCAGTTCTATGTGGGGGCATCGGCGGTCAACACCAGCGACGGTTGGGCATTGCAGGTCGATCTCACGGGAACCGGAAACAGTTTCGTCACGCGATTGAGCGGAACGGCCTCCAGCACCAGCTTCACCCAGGAAACCTACAACTTCGTCAGCAGCGAGCTGACCAGCACGGAGCTGTTGCGTTTCGTGTTCACCGGGACGGGGCAAACTACGGACAGCACGAAGGTCTTTCTGGACCAGATCATCGTCAGCCTGACGTCCTCCGGCACGACCACCAACACCACCACGATGTACGACGACGGCCTCCACGGCGACGGCGCGGCCGGCGACCACGTGTACGGCGCGCAGATCCCGGCCGAAGCGGTCGGCACCACGGTCAGCTACTACGTGACCGCGACGGACAACGCGGGACTGGTCAGCAAAGATCCGGCCACGGCCCCCACGAACGAGTATTCGTACACCGTCGCTGCGGCCGTCAATCATGCCCCCACCGTGACGACGCCGGCCGCCGCCACGCCCAGCCCGGTCACCGGCACGACTACGGCGCTCTCGGTGCTGGGGGCCGACGTGGACACCGGCGAATCGAGCCTGACCTACACCTGGACGACAACGTCTATTCCCAGTGGGGCCACGGCGCCGACCTATGGCGCCAACGGCACCAATGCGGCGAAGAACGCCACGGCCACCTTCAGCCGGGCCGGCAGTTACACGTTCCAGGTGACGATCACCGACCCCGGTGGGCTGACCTGCACCAGTTCCGTCACGGTGACGGTAAACCAGACGCTGACTGCGATTAGCGTCAGCCCCACGTCGGCCAGCCTGAACGCCGCCGGCACGCAGCAATTCACCGCCACGGGCAAAGACCAGTTCGGCGTCGCTTTGACCGCGCAGCCGACGTTCACCTGGACGACGACGGTCACGGGTGGCAGCGTCAGCTCCAGCGGCCTGTTCACGGCGCCGAGCTCAACGGCCAGTGGTACGGTCACGGCGACCAGCAGCTCAATCAGCGGCAGCAGCACGGTGACGGTCACGAGCACTTTCCCGACCATCGCCAACACCGCCCAATCGCCGGTGACGGCGTCGGCCTCGTCTCCGGTATGGATCACTTCGACCGTTACCGCCCCGAGCGCGGTCACCGTCAGCCTGGTCTACAACGCCGGCTCGGGAGCGGTCACCGTGCCAATGTACGACGATGGACTGCACCACGACGGCGCCGCGGGCGACTACGTTTACGGCGCGGCGATCCCCGCCCTGCCGGTTGGCACGACGGTCCGCTACTACATCGCGGCGACCGACTCGGCGGGCACGACCGCCGATCCCGGAGCCAGTCTGCAGCAAGTCGGCTACTTGTACTCCTACACCGTGGCCTCATCGAGCCTGAACGTCCCCACGGTGCTCTCGATCCCGGGGGGGACGTTCATCATGGGCGACCATTTCAACACCGTCGATCCCAATCATCCCAGCGACGAGACGCCGCTGCACTCGGTTACCGTCAGCAGTTTCGACATAGGCGAGTTCGACATCACCGACGAGCAATATTGCGATTATCTCAATTCGGCGCTGTCGCAGGGGATCATTCAAGTTGTCAGCGGCCTGGTCTACGGGGCGGGCAGCACTTACGGGGCCGGCAGCAACCTCGACCTCTACTCTGAGACCCGGCAAGGCCAATTGGCCTTGTATGCCACGGCGAACCCCCCGCTCACAACGCCTTATAGCGGCATCGTTTGGAACGGCAGCCAGTTCTCCGTGATCGCCGGCGATCAGCAGATGCCGATGGTGGGCGTCTACTGGGACGGCGCGGCGGCCTACTGCAACTGGCTCAGCACCACCGAGGGGTTCCAGGGTTGCTACAGCTACTCCGACAGCACGACCCCCACCTGGACCTGCAACTTCAGCGCCACCGGCTATCGCCTCCCCACCGAGGCCGAATGGGAATACGCCGCCAACGGCGGTAACACCAACCCTTATTACATGTATCCGTGGGCAGGCAATGCCAATACCAACGGTACCTACGCCAACACCCTTGGCTCCGGTTCACCCTACGCCCAATCCGCGACGCTCAACCAGACCGGCCAGGTTTATCCCTGGACCACCCCGGTGGGATTTTACAATGGCTCGCTCCAGTTGCAGAGCCAGTGGGGCTGGACGGCCAATAGCGAGACCAGCTACCAGACCTCCAACGCGGTGAACGGCTACGGCCTGTACGACATGGCGGGCGACGTCTGGCAGTGGACCAACGATTGGTATGCCGCCGGTTACTACTCGGTCAGTCCCGGCAGCAATCCGACCGGGCCGACCTCCGGCGACACCTTCGGCACGCCGGCCATCGAGTACCACACGCTCCGCGGCGGCAGTTGGGCCCAGGACGACTCCGATGCCGCGCTCGCCAACCGCGACCCGGCCTTCTACCGCCAGCCGCTCAACACCACCTACGCCTCGATCGGCTTCCGCATTCTCTTGAATACCACCAGCCCGGCCCAACCGGGCGCGGCTGTAACGACCGTGACTGCCAGCTTGCAGTCCGGCCAAGGAGTCGCCGCCGATTCCAGCGGCAACGTCTATTTCTCCGACGCCGCGACCAACACCATTTACGAGTATTCCACCGCCGAGCAGTTGACGACTTTCAAGAGCAGCAACGGCGGGGACTACGGGCTGAAAGTCGACGCCCGCGGCAATGTCGTCGCCTGCCAGGGCGTCAATGGCTACGGTCGAGTCGTCGCCTACAACTCCCAGGGCACGATGACCGTGCTGGCCGCCGGGTACAACGACCTGAATCTTAACGACCCGGCCGATCTGTGGATCGACCCCCAGGGAGGAATCTACGTGACCGACCCGGGCGCGTCGCCCTCGCAATCGACGGCTGCCGTCTACTACATCAGCCCCGACCGGACCACGGTGACGCAAGTGATCACCAATCTCGTGCAGCCCACCGGCATCAGCGGCAACGCGGCGGGTACGACGCTCTACGTAAGCGACGCCAGCACCGGCGTCACCTACCAATACAGCATCAGCAGCGGAGTCGTGGGCACCCAGACGGAGTTTGCCGCCGTGGCCGCCACCGCGATCGACGTCGACACGCAGGGCGACGTCTACCTGGCCACCAGCAGCGGCGTGCTGGTCTACAATTCTTCGGGTACTCAGATCGCCACATTCACCATGCCCGCCACTCCGGTGGGACTCTGCTTCGGCGGCACCAACAAGCGGACGCTGTTCGTGGTGACCAAGAACGGCCTCTACTCGCTCGCGCTCGCCACGCAAGGGGAGACGATCGACGGCGCGCCCACCATCGCCGGCACCACCCGCACCATCACCAGCCCGTTGTCCACCGATACCGAATGGGTCACCAGCAATGTCACCGACGACGGCTATCTGGCGAGCGTCCAGCTCAGCTACACCATCGGCGGCACCGGTCTCCCCACCACCGAGTTCACGGAGACCTTTGCCTCTACGCCCACCGCGAACGGCTCGGCGTGGACCGGCACGGGCGCCAACAACGCCTGGACCGTCGTCGACCCCACCGGCGACAACTACATCACGCAGCAGACCTCGGCCAACTATGGCACCGGCAATGCCTGCGGGTTGTCGTTCAAGGGGGGCGACAGCAGCCTCTCCGACACGATGGTTACCACCACCAACGGCATCAACACCGGCGGCACCGCCGCGACGGTCCAGTTCTACCTGGAGTGCAACAGCGCCTCGACGTCGGAAGGCTGGACCTTCCAGGTCAACGCCGGCAGCGGCTGGGTCACTGTCGTGAGTGAAACCGACGACAAGCACTCCTGGCAGTTCTACAATGAGACCCTCACCAGCAGCGAACTGTCCAGCAGCATGCTGATGCGGTTCCAGTTCGAAGGCAACGGCAGCACGGACAACGTGAACCTGGACGACATCACCGTGGCCACTACCTTCGGCGTTACGACCGTCGTGCCGATGTACGACGACGGGCAGCACCACGACGGCATTGCCGGCGACAGCGTGTACGGGGCGGAGATTCCGCCCCAAGCCACCGGAACCACGGTCTGCTACCACATCATTGCCACTGACAATACCGGCCTGGTCTCCGCCGATCCCGCGGCTTCCCCCTTCTACTATTCTTACATCGTCGGCCAGGCGGCGACCACCATCCAATTCAACGAATTGATGTCCAACCCCACCACGCTGACCGCGACCACCGACTACTCCACGGCGACCGTGGGAGTGATTTCCACTTCCAGAGTGGGCACGGTCACCGCCAGCGGCGCGGATGCCGGTTATACCCTCATCGCGCCTCTGCTGGGCAACGACACCTATCTGGTCAACAGCCAGGGGCAGGTGGTCAACGAGTGGGTCAGCAGCTATAACCCCGGCCGGTCGGCGTATTTGCTCCCCAACGGCGATCTGATCCGCTCGGGATCGCTCCCCAACGCCGCGGTCAACACCGGCGGCGGCGAAGGCGGAATCATCCAGGAGTTTGCCTGGAACGGCAGCCTGATCGGGCAGTTCACCTACAACGGCACCGATACCGAGAACGGCGTCTCCGGCCTCGGCTACGTGCAGCACCACGACTTCCTGGTCATGCCCAACGGCAACATCCTGATGATCGTGGTCCAAGATTACACCGAGACCCAGGCCATCGCCGCGGGGTTCAATCCCAGCTTGTTCGATTCGAACATCACCTCCGAAGGGCTCATCCAAATCGACGGCCTCGTCGAAGTAACGCCCAATTGGAGCAGCGACAGTTATACCGTGGTATGGCAATGGAGCTTCTGGAACCATCTCGTCCAGAACTACAATTCCTCGGGTTGCACTTTCTACACCAATAGTAGTGGTCAGACTGTCGACGTCCCCGACTACCAGAGCACGATAACGGACCCCTACCTCCTCAACGCCAATTGCGGCGCGCATACCATCCAGTTCTACAACCACGCCAACGGCATCGACTACAACGCCGCGCTCAACCAGATCGTCATCAGCGCCCGCAACCAGTGCGAAATCTACATCATCGACGCCAGCACCACAACGTACCAGGCCGCCACCGAAACCGGCGGCACGTACGGCCATGGCGGTGATTTCCTCTACCGCTGGGGCAACGTCGCCAATTACGGCGGGACGGGCGCAGAAACGCTGTTCCAGCAGCACAACGCGCAGTGGATCGCCTCCAGCCTGCCCGGCGGTAGCGTCACGAACGGCAACGGGGTCGTTTGCAACGACATCCTGATCTTCGACGACGGCGACAATCGCACGCCGCAGTACAGCAGTGTCGACGAGATCACCCCGCCGATAACCGCCGCGGGAACCTATACGCTCAGCGCCAACGGCACCTACGGTCCCACTTCGGACACCTGGGAATGGCAAGACAACCCCACCACCGCCTTCTACAACGGCGACGTCGGCGGCTGCCAGCGACTCCCCAACGGCGATACCCTGATCTGCTTTGGCAACATCGGCCTGGCATTCGAGGTCAATGCGGCCGGCGCGATTGACTGGCAGTACCAGGACGGCGACGACGGACTGGCCGCTGGCAGCGGCGGCAACGATGGGCGGCTGTATCAGGGAGACAGCCTGCCGCTCGATCCAAACAACCCCGCCGGCGGAGCCTTGGATGCGATGTTCCGCGCCCCCTGGTATTCGGCCGCGTACGTCCAAGCCGCCAGCGGCGAAACGACGCTCGCCACCTCCGCTACCATCGAAAAGGATCGCGACTGGTTCGAGATCTACAACTCGGGCACGTCGGCCGTGAGCCTGGGCGGCATGTACCTGACCACCAGCGCCTCCAACCCCACGATGTATGAGATTCCCGCCGCCGACAACGTGTCCGTCCCAGCCGGCGGCTACCTGGTCTTCTACGCCGATGGCGAGACCTCGTCCACCACGGCCCCCGGCCGGCACACCAGCTTCACGCTTTCCCCCTCGGGCGGGAGCATCTACCTCTACAACGTCAACGGCACGACGCTGGTCGATTCGGTGACCTACCCCGCCTTGGCGGCCAGCGTCTCCTACGGCCGCGATCCGGACGGATCGTCGACCTGGACCACGCTGTCAAGCCCCAGCCCCGGCTGGTCGAACGTGCCGGCGGCGCCTTCGTCGGTGACGCTCTCGTCCACCACGGTCGCCGACAATCAGGCGGCAGGCGCCACCGTGGGAATGTTCACCTCGACCGACGCGAATCCCTTCGACACTTTTACCTACTCCCTGGTGAGCGGCACCGGCAGCAGCGGCAACTCCTCGTTCACGATCGTCGGCAATACGTTGGAGACGGCCGTCATTCTCAACGAGGAGGTTCAGAACTCCTACAGCATTCGCGTCCGCAGCACCGACGAGGACGGCCTGTACGCCGAACAGGTGTTCACGATCACCGTCACGCACACCAACGTACCGCCCGTCATCGCGAAAACCTGCTTGGCCAGCGCGCCCTCGCCCGGCCAGGCGGTGCTGGTCGACAGCACAGTCACCGACCGGCAGGGCCTCACGAGCGTCAATCTCGTCTACTACAACGAGTCGCAGCCCACCGTCAGCTACCCCTTCACCGAAACCTTTGGAACCACGGCGACCGGCGCCGGCCAGAACTGGTCCGGCGGCGCCGGCACGGGCACCGACAACCTCTGGACGGTCGTGGGCGCCCCGGTCCCCTTCAAGCTGATGACCGCGGCGAACTACCAGACGAGCAGCACTGCTTGCGGCGTGCAATTCCAATGCAAGACGACCACCACGGCCACCATCACCACCACCAATAGCATCAATTTCAGCGGAACTGCGGCGACGGTGTCGTTCTGGGTGGACACGATCAATCAGCAATCCAGCGACAGTTGGGCGATGGAACTCGGCAGCGGCAGCACCTTCACCACGTGCATCAGCGAAACCGACAGCAGTCACGCCTTCCAGCAATACACCTACAACCTCACCAGCGGCCAACTCACCAGCGGGCTCTACCTGCGATTCGCGTTCACGGGAACGGGCACAGGCAGCAGCGATACGAGCGGCGATTTGATCAACCTTGATCAGATCGCCGTGACCGTGACCGGAAGCTCCACGGCCGTGACCGTCCCCATGTCGCTCAGCAATGGCGTCTACAGTGCCGACGTCCCGGCCGAGGCCACCGGCACCCAGATCGGCTACTATATCTCCGCGACCGACAGCATCGGCCTGACCACTACCGATCCGGCCACCGCGCCTGCCGTGTTGTATTCTTATACCGTGCAGACCAGCCAGGCCACCGGCCTGGCCTTCAACACCAGCCCGGCCAGCGGAACTTACGGCGGGTCTATCAGCCTGGCGGCAACGTTGACAGCCAACAGTACTGCGCTCGCCAACGAAACGATCACGTTCAGTCTCAATGGGACGAGCGTGGGCACGGCCACCACGAACTCCAGCGGAATCGCAACGCTTCTGGGCGTCAGCCTCTCCGGAATCAATGCCGGCAGTTACAGTTCTTACGTGGGAGCCGCTTTTGCCGGAGACTTCGGCAACAATAACTATGCCGCCAGCAGCACCACCGAGAACCTTGCCATCAGCCAGGTGGCTCCCGCAATCAGCTTGAGCGCGTCGAGCAACCCCGCGATATATGGGCAGGCGGTGACCTTCACGGCCACCATCAGCTCCACCGCGGGCACGCCCAGCGGCACGGTCACTTTCGAGGATGCGGGTAAGGCCTTGCCGGGCAACAGCACTGTGACGCTGAGCGGCAGCACCGCCTCGTTCAGCATTTCGACCCTCGCCCTGGGCAGCCACACCATCACCGCCGTCTACAGTGGCGATACGAACTTCACGGCCGAAACGACCGCCACCTTGAACGAGACGGTCGTCGACACCGGCCCGACGGTCATTGGCGTCTACGCCGAGGGGGTGGCCTGGAATAGCAGCTTCTTGGACTTTCTGGCCGCCAACGCTCTGGGATCGGTTAGTAATGGCTTGCTGCTGCAGGACGGCGCCACTCAGCTCTCCAACGCGGCCGAGTTGACCTGGTCGAACATCAACCAGATCTCGGTCACCTTCGATGAAAGCGTCAACGTCAGCCAGAACAGCCTGCAGTTGATCAATTCGTCCGGCACCGACATGGCCATGGCCAGTTCCGGGGCCTTCAGCTACGATAGCTCCGACGATACGGCCCAGTGGACTTTTGCCAATAGCTTGCCCAGCGATAAGTACCTGGTGTACCTGGAAGCCTCGACGATCACCGACAGCGCCAGTATGGTGCTGGACGGCGCGTGGACGACGTCCAGCAGCACCTGGGCCGCGGGCTCCGGCGACGGCGTGCCGGGCAGCGACTTCGACTACCAGTTCAATCTTCTAGTGGGTGATGCCGGCAACCGGGGCGCGGTTACAAATGGTGACTTGCTGCTGCTCCGATCGCAGATCGGGGGAAGCGTCAACGCCAGCAATTACCACGACGACATCAATGCCTCGGGCAGCATCACCAACAGTGATCTGCTGCTGCTCAGGCAACAGATCGGCAGCAGTATCAGCAGTTTCCCCAATCCGGTTGCTCCGGCAGACTCGAGTTCAGCCCAGCCATTGAGCTCGCCCGACTTGAGTCTCTCCGCGACGACGGCAACCACTGCAACCGTTTTGGCCGCGACCGGCGCGACGAGCGTTACCGGCGTCGATCCGGCCGGCTCCAACTCGGCGACGGCCACTCCGCCCGTCACCGACAATTCGGCGCCGGTCGATCCAGTGACGTCATCGTCACCGCAGGCCGCGATTTCGGCTTTAACGGGAGCGATGCTGGTCATGCCGACCACGATCGCGGTGACCACCACCGATGCGAACATCGTGGCGGGGGCCACTACAATCGTCTCCGTGCCGGCCGTTTCGGCCGCGACCAGCGCAGCGAGCGTTACCGGCGTCGATCCGGCCGGTTCCGACTCGGCAAGGGCCACTCCGCCCGTCACCGACAATTCGGCGCCGGTCGATTCAGTGACGTCATCGTCATCGCAGGCCACGATTTCGGTTTCGACGGGAGCGACGCTGGTCATGCCGACCACGACCACAGTGACCACCACCGATGCGAATATCCTGGCGGCGGTTGCCGCTTCCGCGCAGCCGGCGACAGCCAGTGTGCCACCGCCCACGGCCATCGCGCCATCACCCACGGGCTCGGCAACGGCATCTGGAGCCCCGATAACGGCGACGCCCATCATCGACACGTCGACCTCAGTTGTGATGGTCCCGGCCCAATGCGACGTCGTGACGGCAAGCGGCAGTAGTTCGAAGCCGGCAGGGTTGCCCGGCCCGGACAGTCCCATTGAGGTTGTGGCGGCGCCCCCGTCCGCGCCAGGGTCGGCTTCCGTCGCGCTGGACATTGCGGCCCCAACGCCTATTGCCAATGTGTCTCTCGACGCCCTGGTCTTGCCGGCCGCGGGCGCCCCCCCGCTAGTCACGACCGTGACCGACGTGTCGACGTCGCCTGCGGTTGTTCCGGCGGCACCGAACCACGTAACAGATGGCGGTAGTCCGGGGGCGCTGCTTTCGCAGATCCGGGCCAATTCGCTGCCCGCTAAGGGGAAGAACTCGTCGCCACAACGGCCCGCCACCCGCGTAGCTGGCGTCATAACGCGGGCGCCGAACGTGAGCCCGATGCGTTCGATGCCGGCGGCCGCCGCAGACCTTGCCAACGCAAGTGTCCCCACCACGAATTTGCTGCCCTCCGCGAGTCCTGCGACGGCGGCCGACATTTTGTTCACCATACTGGCAGATCGGCAGCCGCCGCCCTCGGCGATGCTCGTCGGTCGGGGAGCGCCGGACAGAGTGGCGAATGTGCTAAGAGCGTTCGATCAGGTCTTTGAGGAACCGTCCCAGTTTGATCCGCTGGGATTGGGCGGCGATGGCGTGTTGAGTCTCGGCGACTTGCCCTTGGCTGGACATACCGGGGCCCCTACAGGCCGGCCTGAAAGAGCTGACCCGCGATTCGTGATCTCCGCAAAAACGTGAGAATAGCGGCATGAGCGGTGTTTTCACAAATCAACCTCGTTGGAATCGTGGGAAAACTTGATTAGTATAAAGGTAGCGTGATCCGGGATGCGAGGAAACTTAGCGACCACGGGAAGAACGACTGAGGCGGTAGCCCTGAAAGGTGCGATTATCATGAGACTCTTTCGCCTGAACGATGCGGTTCTGTCTGCGATCTGCTTGGCTGCGATCCTATCGGGCGGCACCGTGCGAGGCGATAGCCTCAGCTTGGGTAGTGCGGTCTCGACGCTCAACGGCACAAGCACGATGACGTGGAATCGGGCGACCAATCCGGGCAGTTCGCCGGACAGCTTCACGCTGACGCTGCTCAACAACACCCCCGCAGGTCAACAGACGCAGTCGGTAGCAGCCTGGGCGGTGGGCCTGGAACTCGTCCCTATCAATGGCGCAACCGGCACCCTGTCCATCAGCACAGTAAGCAATCCTTCGTCCAACAACGTGCTTTCCGACCCCGCCGCGCCTCAGCTCAATAGCTTTTCAGGGTACGTCGACCTTTCCAATTACAACGCCAACGGTGCGGGGAACACCGGGGTCGGGAATCTGGCCACTCTCAACTTCACGTCGAGCAACGCGGTAGGTGATTTTTATCTGGAAGCTATCAACCAGGACTCCAGCAACGCCCAAAGCAACTGGTCGGATGCGAATTACCCCTACGACGACTATCCTTTTACCAACGTGACGTCGACCGGCTCGCCAGTGTCTACCATCTTGGGTGAGGTGGTGGTCACCGATCCCGCCCCGGAACCCTCCACCTTTGCGCTGCTGGCGGGCGTGTTTCTCGGCGGCGGCTTTGCCCAGTTATGGCGTCGCCGCCGCGGTTGCAAGTCCACGGCCTCTTGCTAGCTCGGTGGCGGCCGGTTCAAATGCCCCGCAGCAGGGCGGAGCGCAGTTGGCGGTCGAGGGGATGCAAGATCTCCGGCTCCAGGCCAAGTTCTTCGGCTCTCCGCAATGCTTTCTGCGCGGCCGGCTTGTGATCCATGCTCCAATGCAGTTGCGCCTGGTGGTAATACCAGATGGGACTTGGCGTATCCGCAATGGCCGCATCGAGATCGGCAATCGCTTCCGCATAACGTTTCCCCGCCGCATGAACTGCCGCGCGCGTATCGAGCAACGCGGGCAGCGGCCCCGCAACTGCAAGGCCGCGGTCGATCAAGCGGGAAGCCTCGTCCAGATCTTTGCCTTCCAGTGCCAGCAGGAAACTCAAGTTATTGAGCGGTATCACTGCCTCGGGGTCCTCTTCAAGCCACTGGCGCAACCCAACCTCTGCCCCCGCGTAGCGCTGCTGCTCGATTTGCACGCTGGCGGATACGTGCCGCAACGGAAGAACCCCGCGTCCATATTTGTGCAGGGCGGCCGTCACCAGCGACTCGATTCGCTTGAGCTGGTGTGGATCGCAGGCACCACTATCGCTGATTGCTCCGAGCGCCTCGGCCACCAGGTTCGGATCGGAGTTCTCCCATGTTGTCTCCACTATTCTCAATGCCTCGGTCAAACGTCCGTGCGCACCAAGGAACCGCGCCAGCCGAATAGCTTGTTTTTGCTCGCGCTGGGCGGACTGCCGCGCGAGATCCTCGGCCGCAACGATGCACTTGGAAGCGATTGATCGTTGTCCCTGGCGGCTCAGACGCTGGCCGAAGTCCTCGAGATTTGCAACCACCAACTCTATGCGGGATTGCCAATCACTCGATCCAGCCGCCCCCCTATCCGCAAAATCGCGAAGCACCCGGATCGCCGCGTCGGGATTGTTTTCTCCAAACAGGATCTCCGCCCGCAATCGCACGGATGAGAACTCGCCCGGGGCCATGGCTTCCAGGCGTCTAAGCCAAGAGTCGGCTTCCGCGTAGCAACTTCGCCGCAACAACGCCTTCACCTGTGCGGCCAGGCACCTTGGTTCTTTCGCGTGCAGCTTTGCCAGCCGTCCAATCTGCTTATCTCCCCGAGCAGGATCTCCCCTTTCCGCATACAACTCCGCCAATAACAATTCATCGTCCGCCGGCGGCTCGCGCTCGGCGCGGATCAGTTCTTCCAGCAGGGGAATGGCCGCTTCACGCCGCAGCCGCGCCGGATGCGCCGCGTAGAGCGTTGCTTTGGCGCGGAGATCGGCCAGCGCCGCGGGCGGGTCGTGGAGATTCCGCTCGATGAAATCCAAGGCACGCCGTTGATTGTCCGTGCCTCCCTGCGCGGCAAACATCGCCGCCAAAGTGCGCCGTGCCCAGAAGATGTTTTCTCGGGAGCCGCGCGCCTGACCGGAGACGATTCTCTCCAGCAGCGACTTTGCTCCGGCCTGGTTGCCGCAGCGGATGTCGAAAGTGGCGGCCTGGCCCAAGACCGTGGCGTCGTCCGCCGATCGCGCCAGCGCCTCCGCATAATAGCGTCCGGCCTCGACCGTGTCGCCCTGGGCATCGTAGCACTCCGCCAGCGCCAGGGCGTCCTGCGGCGGGGGGATCTTTTGCTTAGCAGCGGTGGTGGCTCTTGCGGCCCCCGCGGTCTTGCCCGAGCGGGCGAGGAATTCGACCAGCGCGACCCAGGCCACAGGCGACGACTCGGCCAGTTGCACCGCCTGTCGCAGCGCGTGTTCCGCTTCCTCAAGCTCGCGAGCTGACTCCGCCGTGCGGTCCTGGTTTTTGGCCAGCCGTCCCGCAGCATTGAGAATCTGGCCCAACCAAACGTAATCTAAAGGGTTCTTGGAACGGGCTGCGACCCGGCGTGCAATCTCGATCGCCCAATTGGGTTGCCGGCTATGCACCAGGACTTCGCAAATCACGCGGGTCAGTTCCAAGGAGATCATTTCGTTCTGTGCCAGCCGCCGGGAGATCGTATCCGCATCGAGGTACCGCTGGCGCTCGTAGAGCAACTGCATCAAACGTTCCACGGCCGCCGGATTGACTTCTCCCAGCTCGATCGCCTTTTGGTAGTTCTCGATGGCGCGGTCGGAATTGCCTCGCCGTTCCGCGATCCTGGCCGCCAGTAGTGGCCCCCGAGCCCAACGCGGCCGCAGCGCACAAACCTGTGCCACATGCTCCTGTGCTTGGGCATAGAAGTCGTCTTGGCTGGCTCCGATGCTGGCCAGCAACAACAGGTAGACGGCCTGATCGAGATGCCAAAAGGGGCAGCGTCCGCCGATCCGCTCGACCGTTTCCATCGCCCGCTTCATGCCAAACACGTCCTCCTCACGCTCGGCGATTTCGAAGAGGTGCTGTTGCAGCAGCAGATCATCAGGGCAATTCTCCAACACCTGGCCGTATAGCCGCTTGGCTTGCTCCAGGTCCCCCAGGGCCGCCGATCGTCGCGCCAGGTCTTCGCAAAGCCGCAGACGGCCGGGCTGCGAAAACGACTCCATCCCTTCGGCAAGCTTCCGCAACTGACTGCGGACATCGGCCGCCGGCCCCGTCACGCAATCGGCGCGAGCGATACGCAGCGCCACGCTGTCCGCACATTCGCGTTGCGCCTGGGCGAGAATCTCCATGGCAGGTTGCGGCCGGCCCTGGTGGCGGGCTAGCTCCGCCAACGCAATCCACGCTTCGAGCTTCTTGCGGTCCTTGTCCCGCACACTGATCAAGAGTTTCTCCGCATCTGCCGGGCGGTCCTTCGCCAACAGCGATTCGGCACGCAACAGCGATACGCTCAGCCACGGCGCCTTCGCTTCCTCGGCCTGCACGAGCGCCTTGTCGGCCGCGGACCAATCGCGCGCCGACGGAAGCCACCGGCTGGTGGCGGCGATGATCGCCCGGGCCCGATAAATCCAGAAGTCCGCCGGCAACTCCGGCATTCCCGCCGCCTCGTCGAAGGCCTGCAGCGCTTCGTCCAACCGCCCCGTCTTCCACAGCGCGGACGCCAAGGCAACCCGCGGGGCCACCCACGACGGATCGATCGCGATCGCTTGCCGGTAGGCGGCGATCTGGCCGTCGGAATCCTCAAGATGCCCGTAACAGTTGCCCAGCCACAGATGGATCTGCTTGAGGGTTCCGGGGCTGGCGGCGAAATTGCCACATGCTTCTGCAAAGCCGCGACCGGCTTCACCCCAGCTTTCCTCGATGTAGGCGGCGCGGGCCAACAGTAGCCCCACGTACGCTGCGGACTGGCTCGTGGTGCCAATCGCGGCGATGGTTTCCCGGGCCGCCAAGAGTTGTTTCTCATCCAATTGCAGATTGCCCATCGCGAACAAAAGCGAGTTGTCATCGCCCGTCGCGGCAATCCCCTGCTGCAACACCCGAATTGCTTCGGCATGCCTTCCGCTGCGCGATTCAATTTCGGCCAATGCCCGATAGGCCGCAGGATTCCGGGAATCGATTGCAACGACCTGTTGCCCCTTTGCGCGGGCCTCGTCCCACCGCCGGGCAACCGCGGCGCAGTCGCGCGAGAGCGACAGCGCCGCAAGATCCTCCGAGGCCAGCTCGATTGCTCGGGCGGCGTCCCGCGTCGCCTGATCGGTCAAAGCCAGCATGAGCTTGTGGCGACCGTGCGCTACTCGGGCCGCAGCCGACCTGGGATTGGAGTTCACGAGTCGTTCCATCCAATAATCCGCTTCCTGATCGCGACGCAGGCGCCGCAACAGTCCGGCAAGCCGCTCGTAAGGCTCCACATTGTGCGGAGCGATTTCGATGGACTGCACCAAGCGCCAGACCGCGGCGTCGAAGCGTTGCTGTTGTTCGGCGACCAGGGCCTCTTGGAGAAAGTGTCGTGCAAAACGTTTTACCTGTCGTTGGTGGACCCAGAAAACGACGACACCCCCCGCCGCCAGCAGGACCGCGAGCACGATCAATAGGCGCGTGCGTGACATATCAATGGATCCGCAGCGCCCAGACGGCCAGCGGCTGGGCAACGCTCTGCAATTGGTTCTCCGCCCGGGCGAAATCGCCAGCGGCGGCTTGCAGCATGACTTTGATGATCGGCAACGACTGTGGCTGGCCGCGCGAAGCCCACTTCGCGCGGAGCAGGCCATCGCTGTCATAAAACACCTGGCGACCCATTTGGTACCAGTAAAGCACGTGTAACCTCCGTCCGGAACGATCGATGGTCAACAGTCGGGCAATCAGGGGCGGGCCTCCACTCCGCTGCAAGGGGAATTCCTTTCCTTCCACCAGCAAGGCCCCGGCGTTTTCATAACAGATTTCCGGCGGATGCGGCAGGAAAGGCGATTCCTGGAACGCGTCCACTTCCACGGATACGACCGCCCCGGCCGCGTTGCGATACGCCTGCCGCGATCCGCTGATGGCATCGAGAGGCCGCTCCGGGGCATCCGGGTCAGGCGGAATGTCGCAGGCCGTCCAAGCCGCCGGCAAGCTCTTTGGCAGCGCCGGAACGGCAACCTGCGAAGGTACGGCTTCCGCCCACTGCGCCCGCTGCGCCCGGAACGCCGCGCCATAGAGCACCGCCACAACGATAGCGGCCAGCAGGATTCGCGAGGCGGAAATGGTTTTCATGTGCGATTCTCGTCGTGTGCGACCGGTCTCGCAGTAAGCCACGATAGCAGTGCCAGTTCCAGATAGACCATCGCCACCGCCAGCAAGGGCATGCACCAGCCGGCCATATCGTGGAGGATGCCGTCGGCCAGATCGCGCCGCACGGTGACGTGAAAAATCGCCGTCGCCGTGATCCGCGATGCATTCACGATAATGGCAATTGGCAGCGCGCTGACCACAATCACCAGCCGTTGCCAAAACCTACGCTCGCTCAACAGGCCGACCGCCAGGCACAAGGCGAAACAGGTGAAGAGGATGCGAATCCCGCTGCACGCCTCGGCGACTCCGACCTTACTGTCGTGGAGGACGATCACCGCGCCTTGGGAAAACGCGGCAATGCCGAACAGTTGCAGCACGAACGTGCTGAGCACCGCCGCCAACCGCTGTAACGGGTAGCTTAACAATGTGACGATCGGACCGGGAACGTGAAACATGAAGACCAAGAAGCCGATCGACGGCCCGATCCACCGTAGCGCCCGCCAACCACCCAGAAAGAGCACCAGTCCCGCCAGGCAGGGCACCAGGGAAAGGCAATGGAGATAGAAGAGTGCAAAGCTCGCCGCGGCCCATTGCAGCGCTGCCGCCAGCACCAGTAGCACGAGCCCCCAGCGACTGCCCGGCGCATCTTCGCCAGCGATCATCCCGCGGCGGAGCCAAGCCAGGATGATCGCAAAGGTCGGCACGAACATGCAGTGGGCCTGGTCCGGATATTGCCACCACAGCTGCGTTTCAATGCGAAGCGCGGGACCAAAGACCCAGGAAACCGCCAGGACCAACGGTAGCCATTTCGCTACCTCCAGCGGACACCTTTGCCAGACGCCGCATTGCAGGGGAGGTCTCTCTTCCAAGGCAAGATGCATACAAATGTCCTGGATTCGAACCCCGTTAGGCCACACCAAAGCCGCGCCGCTACATGACAACCGCAATTGCGATTACCGCAGGGGCCCTATTACAATAACCGTTTCTTCCCGCCGATTGTTTACCATCTACTCGTGAGAATTGCAAAAAAACGCTGCCAGCGTGGTAAACAATTGCCGCCGGTGCACGGTTCTATTCTTAGTCCGCTGTGCCAGGTCCGCTCGCGATGGCGGAGCCGGCAATGCCCGATTCGCTGCGTCGGTTTCATGATACGCGGTAAGACGTTGGTACCCAGAGGCTTGTGGCAGGTTTCCCGTTTCCCCTTCAACACCGCTGCGTGCGTGCGTTGCCATGGTCCCAGCAACCGCCTGCAGAAGAGCGAACGCCTGGTGATCGGCGTCACCGGCGCGGCCGCTTTGGCGTGATGACCGCAAAGCAGGCCGTACTGTTCAAAAGCCCCCCACGGGGGCGGTACTGCCGCCACGTTCATCATAAAACCGAACGGAGACCGCTACACCGCGAGTGATCGTTGTAATGGGGCGTTCTCCGGTCAACCCACGAAAAAGGGACCATTCCACAAGAATGCCCGTTATCGCCATGGCATTGCGGTTGAGCACCACGCCGGAGGCATCACCGTTCACGCGAGTTTCCCCATGGCGTTGATCCGATTGGAAAACATCTGCAAGACCTATAATCTCGGGGAAATCGCCATCCCCGTGCTCAGTGGCATATCGCTATCGATCGAGCGTGGCGAGATGGTCGCGCTGATGGGATCATCGGGTTCAGGCAAGACGACGCTGCTGAACATCCTCGGCTGTCTCGACCGCTCCACTGCGGGACGATATTGGCTCGATGGCCAGGAGGCCAGCCAACTCGCGCCGAACCAACGAGCGCTGCTGCGCACAGAGAAACTTGGTTTCGTATTCCAGAGCTTCAACCTCCTGCCGCGGACAACCGCCTTGCAGAATGTCCTGATGCCCTTGGATTATGCCCTTCGACGGTCTTCTTCCGGCGAAGTTCGTCACTGGGGGAGATCGCTCTTGGACCGTGTCGGTCTGACCCAGCGGGCCGGCCACGTGCCGTCGCAGATGTCGGGCGGACAGCAGCAGCGGGTGGCGATTGCCCGGGCACTTGTCAACCGCCCGGCGGTAGTTCTGGCCGACGAGCCGACCGGCAATCTGGACTCGCAAACGAGCGCCGAGATTCTGCGGATGTTGCAGCAACTCAGCGCCGAAGGCATTACTGTGGTCCTCGTGACGCACGATCCCAAAGTGGCCGTTTACGCACACCGTGTGATCCGCATCAAGGACGGTCAGATCGAAAGCGATCAGCCGCAGCCGAGCGGCGTGTCGGCCACGCTTCCGCTGCCGCAAGCTACCCCGGCGGCGGAACCGTCCTTGTCCTCACCTCAGGTGAAGGGGGCGAGCTGGAGCCGGCCGTACGGCGCGAGTTCCAGTGAAACGAGACGTTTTCACGGACCGCTGCGATTTCCTCCCACGCTCCGCACGGCGCTCATTGCCGTACAGCGTAATAAGTTGCGGTCGGTCCTGACCGCGCTGGGGGTGATTATCGGGGTGGGTGCGGTGATCACGATGATGGAAATCGGCCAGGGCGCCAAGATCGCCATCCAGAGAACGATTGCCACCATGGGGGTGAACAACCTCATGGTTGAATCCGGGGCGGCTACCAGCAGCGGCGTGAGCCAGGGCGAGGGAAGCGTGTTGACGCTCACCCCGCAGGACGCCGAGGAAATCGCGCGACAGTGCCCGGCCGTGGCCGAAGTAGCCCCCATTGTCCGCGCCCGGACGCAAATAATTTACGGTAACCGCAACTGGCTCCCGCAATACTTCAATGGCACTACCCCCTCCTTCTTGATCGTGCGTGACTGGCAAGAATTGGACGAAGGAGAAATGTTCACGGATCGTGATCTGCACAACGCCGCCCAAGTCTGCCTGATCGGCGCAACCTTGGTGCGGGAATTGTTCGACGGGCATTCGCCGCTGGGCAAGGAGATTCGCGTCAACAACGCACGGTTGCGAGTCATCGGCGTGTTAAGCCGCAAAGGCGCCAACATGATGGGTACCGACCAGGACGACGTTCTCTTGGCGCCCTGGACGACCATCAAGTACCGCGTGGCCGGCACAACCCTGACCAACGCGAATCAAACGCCCGTCTTCTCGGGCAGCACATCCCAGCAAATCAACAGCCTCAATAATCTCTACCCCGGCGCGGCGGCGATCTATTCGCTGCCCTCGGCGAGTCAAGTCGCCGATACGCCGCAACCGGTGCGATTCGTCAACGTGGACCCCATCATCGCGAAGGCCGTTTCCGCCGAGATGATCGCGGAAGCTGCCGAGCAGATCACGAGCCTGCTGCGGCAACGGCATCACATTCGTCCCGGTCAGGCCAGTGACTTCCATATCCGCGACATGGCGGAAATCACCCAGGCGATGGCCTCCGCGTCAGAGTTGATGAGCGCCCTGCTTCTCGCCGTAGCGCTCATTTCGCTCCTGGTGGGTGGGGTGGGCATCATGAACATCATGTTGGTCTCCGTGACCGAACGAACACGGGAAATTGGTCTGCGGATGGCTGTAGGCGCGCGGAGCCACCACATTCTGCGGCAGTTTCTGGTCGAGGCCACCGTGCTCTGCCTTTGCGGTGGTGCGATCGGGATCGCGTTGGGCCACGGCGCAGCGATCCTGGCGCGATCCACCCTGCGATGGCCCACGGAGGCCTCACTTTCGTCCATCGCGGCGGCCGTCGCCGTCTCCGCGACGATTGGAGTTCTGTTCGGCTTCTATCCCGCCTGGAAGGCCTCGCGGCTGGACCCCATTGAGGGGCTCCGCTATGAGTGACATGGAGCCGGTGCCTTGCGGGAGCTTGGCTACCGCCTACTCGTGAGAATTTCAAAAAAACGGTGCCACAGTGGTAAACCATTGCGGCCGCTGCACGGTTCTATTCTTAGACGTAAAAGTCGGGTCTTGTCGCGCTGACAGAGCCGGCAAGGCCAGATTCGCTATCGAAGACTGAATGGCTGGGTGTAATATATTGGCACACCAGGAGTTACGGTGGGATCCCCCAACAACACCGCGCCGCTTCTTGTGCTATATGAAAGGAAAAACTTGATGAAACAGCGGAAGACCATCCTGGCTTCGGTGGCCATGTTGACAGTGGCCGCGTCCATTGCCATGGCCCAGCCAGCGCGTGAAGAAGGGCCGGAGCCCGGCGGCGATCGGCCGCAACAGCGCGACCGCTCCGGCCGCAAACCGCGCGGCCCGGCCCAAAAGGCCCCCGCCAAGACCGGCACGGTGACCGAGTTCACCAAGAATCCCGACGGAGAAACCGACGGCTTGCAACTGGACGATGGCACGCGCGTGCGGTTTCGCCCCGAGGCGAGCGAAAAGGTGACCGGCGGCGTTTCCCTCAGGGACCGTATCACGATCGAAGGCTGGACCCATTCCGGCGAGTCGGAAATGCACGTGGCCACGATCAAGAACGAGACTTCCGGCAAGACGCTGGTCGTCGATCGGCCGCCGCCGGAGCTTTCCGAAAACGGCGAGGGTCGCCGCCCCGGCGGTGACGAAGAGCAGGCCGAGCGGCGACATCCGCGGCGCGCCGACGATGGTGCTGAAGGGCCACGCGACAGGGCCGAGCGATCGCGACAGGGCTCGCGGCAGAGACGGGTGGTGGAAAACCCCAACGCGCGGCCGGCCAATCCGGCCCCGGCCGGGCTGAAACCCACGCCCAGCCTGCACGCCGAGCCCGGGCCGATTGCCGGCTTCGTGCGGCTGCCGGCCGGTGAGTTCGACATGGGCGACCACCAGGGGTTTGGCAACGACGAGGGGCACCCCAGCGATGAAGTGCCCATCCACCGGGTTCACCTCGATTCTTTCTGCATCGCCGTCAACCCGGCCACCAACCAGCAATACTGCAACTATCTCAACGCGGCGCTGGCCGAGCAGCAGATCCGTATCCGCGACGGCCTGGTCTACTCGGCCGACGGCAAGTTCCTCTATTGCGACACCCACGACTCCGACGAGGCCAGCAGCATTGCACTGAAAGACGGCCGGTTCGTGATCGTCGACCAACGGGCCAATCATCCCGTGGTCTGCATCCGCTGGCACGGGGCCGCCGCCTGCTGCAACTGGCTGAGCCGGAAGAGCGGCTATCCGGCGCTCTACGACGCCACGACGTGGCAGTGCGACTACACTCAGGCCGGCTTTCGTTTGCCCACCGAGGCCGAATGGGAATACGCCGGCCGCGGCGGGCTGGTGGGCCCCTATTACAATTTCCCCTGGGGCGACGACCCCGACGTGACCAAGGCCAATTGGCCCGAATCACACAACCCTTATCAGACCGGGCCTTATCCCTGGACCACGCCCGTGGGTTTCTTCAACGGCCAACTGCACCGCAAGGCCGACTTCCACTGGCCGGGCACGCAGGAAAGCTACCAGACGGCCAACGGGGCCAACGGATTCGGCCTGTACGATATGGCCGGCAACGTGTGGCAATGGGTCAACGACTGGTACGTCAACACGTACTATGAAGTCAGCCCGGCCGCCAATCCGCCTGGCCCCGACCAAGGCCGGCCGATGCGCGACGGCCAGCCCTATCGCGGCATCCGCGGCGGCAGTTGGTACAACGGCCAATGGGGACACTCGCGGGTCTCCAACCGCAATCCGTCTTACTACCGCGGCCCCGACGATCCCAACCATCGTTGGTATCACATCGGCTTCCGCGTGGTGCTGAAGATGGCCGGTGGATCGACGGCGGCCGCTGCGCCTGCGGCGGCGATGACTTCCGCGCCCGTAACGTCGTCGCCCGGTGCCGGCAGCGGTTTCGTGCTCCGCAGCCCGGAGGTGGAGGAAGGGGGGACGTTGCCCAAGGAATTCACCGGCGACGGCCGTGGCGCGACGCTCCCGCTGGAGTGGAGCGGGGCCCCGGCCGGCACCCGCAGCTTCGCGGTCATCATGCACCACGTTCCCGGTCCGGGCACGACCAAGTGGTATTGGGTGCTGTACAACATTCCCGCCGCCGTGAGCAGCTTGCCGAAGAATGTGACGGGGATCGGAACCCTGGGCAACAACAGCGTAAATGACCAGGTGGGCTATGCCCCGCCGCACTCCAAGGGCCCGGGTGCGAAGAAGTACACCTATACCGTCTACGCCCTGTCGGCGCCGCCGAAGATCAACGTGCCGGCCGAGGAGGTCAGCCGCGACGTACTCTTGGCGGCCCTGAAAGACTCGATCCTGGCCAGTGCCGAGCTGAACGTCATCTACACGCGTTTTACGGTGGCCGACGCCGGTGCGGGAACAGGCGAAGGTCGGCGCGGACAACCGCCGCGGGATGGCCAGCGCAACGACCGCGATGATCGTCCGTCGCGCGCGGATAATGAAGACGGCGGCCGCCGCGCCGACCGCCCCGGCGGTTCCGCTGGCGGAATTCATCGTACGGTTCCCGTTCCCGGCGGCCACACCGTGGGATTGTTCAAGAACGATCCGCGGGCCTGTCCAGGCTATACACTGTTCGCCCCCAAGCATGACACGATGACCTACCTGATGGACAACCAGGGGCGGGCCGTGCACCGCTGGGACAGCAAGTACGAGCCGGGGCAGTCGGTCTATCTGCTGGAAAACGGCCACCTGCTGCACTGCTGTTTTACGAAGAACCGCGGCTTCACCAGCGGCGGCGAGGGGGGCCGGCTGGAAGAGTTCGATTGGGACGGGAACATGGTCTGGGAATTCGAGTATTCCAGCAATCAGCACCTCTCGCACCACGACGTCAAGCCGTTGCCCAACGGCAACGTGCTGGTGCTGGCCGTCGAGAAGAAGACCTACGAAGAGTGCCTGGCGGCGGGCTTCGATCCGCAGATGATGCGCGACGGGCAACTCTTCCCCGAGTTCTTTATCGAAGTGCAGCCGACCCGGCCCAAGGGCGGCAAGATCGTCTGGGAGTGGCACGTGTGGGACCATCTTATTCAGCAGAACGATCGCACCAAGGCCAACTACGGCGACGTGGCCGCGCACCCCGAACTGATCGACGTCAACTGCAATGGCCGCCCCACGCCGGCCTTCTGGAACCACGGCAACTCGATCGCCTACAACGCCCAGCTCGACCAGATCATGCTCAGTGCCCGCGGCTGCAACGAAATCTGGATCGTCGACCACGGCACCACGACCGCGGAGGCCGCCAGCCACGCCGGCGGCAAGCGCGGCCGCGGCGGCGACCTGCTCTATCGCTGGGGCAACCCGGCCGCCTACCAGCGCGGTTCCAGCCGCGATCGGCAATTGTTCCAGCAACACGACGCGCAGTGGATTCCGCCAGGCTGCCCTGGCGCCGGCCATATCCTGATCTTCAACAATGGCTTGGACCGCGGCTATTCGACCATCGAGGAGATCGTGCCGCCCAGGGACGATCGCGGCAACTACCTACTGTCGTCCACGGGCGTCTACGGTCCCGCCCAGCCGGCATGGCGCTATAAGGCGGAAAACCCCGAGGATTTCTATTCCGCGGAGATTTCCGGCGCGCATCGCCTGCCCAACGGGAATACCCTGATTTGTGCAGGCGTGAAGGGTACGTTCTTCGAGATTACCCCCGCCGGCGAAACGGTTTGGCAGTACGTGAACCCCGTGGTTCACAATGGGATCCTCGCCCAAGGCGAGTTGCCGGGCAAGGATCATCGCTCCCATGGCTGGAACGCCGTGTTCAAGATCCACCGCTATCCGCCCGACTACCCAGGACTGGCCGGCAAGGATCTCAAACCGCTTGGGCCGATCGAGCAGCCGGCGGAAATGTGCGGCAAGACGGGCTTCCACGACCAGGCGGCGGAAGGAGCGCCGGTCGGCAGGGAAGCACGTGAGAGACGTCGTCCCCGTGCCGAGCAGCGCGGCGGCGACGACGACCGTCCGCCCCCGCCGCGCGACGACGACCGCCGGCCCGCACGTGATGATCGTAATTCCGCAGGAGCCAAACCATGAAAACAACGACAATCTTCGCTTCCCTGGCGGCGCTGCTGGCGTTCTCGGCGGCCTCGGCCCTCGCCTACGAACGGCTGCAAGGCCCGACCGAGCTGCTCTACTGGAACAAGGAAAAAGCCTGCAACGGCTACACGCTCTTCGGCGTCGGCGGCACCAGCTACCTGATCGACATGCAGGGCCGCGTCGTCCATACCTGGCCGCTGGGCACCAATCCGCGGCTCCTGGAAAATGGAAACCTGCTGGACGCCACCCGCGACGACCCCAGCGGCTTTCAAGGCTTTCAGGAAGTCGATTGGGACGGCCGGGTGGTATGGGCCTATCGCGAGCAGCGCGAAGGTTATGCGCCCCATCACGATTGGGTGCGGATCTTCAACAAGAAGCTCGGCGCGGCGACAACCCTCTACATCGCCAACAAATCGATCAGCGACGAACAACTGATCGCCGCCGGCGCCGATCCCGGCAACGGCCCCTACGACGGCGCGCAGATGGACGCGATCGTGGAAGTCGACATGCAGGGCAAGGTGGTCTGGGAGTGGTGCTTCTTCGACCACCTGATCCAGGACCTCAACGCGGCCCGGGCCAACTACGTGGGCCGAGGCAAGAGCCTGGCCGACTATCCGGGCCGGATCAACGTCAACCTGCCCGGCCGGCCACCCAAACGCGACTGGCTGCACTGCAACGCCGTGGATTATAACGCCGAACTGGGCCAGATTGTCACCAGCTCGGTGCAAGGCGAGATCTACGTGATCGAGCACGACAAGACCTTCGTCCCCGGCGATCCGCGGGCGAGCATCAAGGCGGCGGCCGGGCCGCAGGGCGATTTCCTCTACCGCTTTGGTGACCCCGCCCGCTATGCCCAGGGCGATCCGCCGCGAGTGCTGGAGAACTGGGATTCGGCAACCTCCGGCGACAAGCAGGTCGGCGGCTGCCACGACGTCCACTGGGTCCGCCCCGGGCTGCCGGGGGCCGGCCACATCGTGATCTTCAACAACGGGCAGTACCTCTGCGAGCGAACGTCGCAGTCGTCGATCGTGGAGATCAACCCATTCCTCGACGCCCAAGGTCACGACACGGGCCGTTACGTCAATCCGCCGGAGGCCGGCTACGAGCAGGTCCGCTTTCCTCGCGATACTCACAAGCCGATGAAACGGGTCTCCAGGCAGGTCGTCTGGAGCTATCAATCCAAGGCCAACCAGGCCTTCTTCAGCCACATCGGCTCGGGCTCGCAACGCTTGCCCAACGGCAACACGCTGATCTGCTCGGGCACGTCGGGACATCTCTTCGAGGTGACCGCCGGTGGAGAACTGGTGTGGGAATATATCAATCCCGTCTCGCGCGAGCTGGGTACGGTGAAAATCATGCCCGACGTGCTGCCGATGACCAACGCCCTTTTCCGCGCCGCCCGCTATCTGCCCGACCATCCGGCGCTGCTGGGCAAGGATCTGACGCCCAAGGGCACCATTACCGACGCCTTCCCGCGGAAGCCCAATCCCCGCGCCGCCGAGGGGCCGGGCCGCGGGCGCGATGACCGCCGGGGGCCCGGCCGCGGTGGACCGGGACGCGGCGGCCGGCGTGGGGACGGCGGACGGCGCGGCGGGCAAGACCGCCCCGACAACTCCGACCGGCCGGACAACTCCAACCGCCCGGCCGACCAGGCCCGGCCAACCCCAGGAGCCAACCCATGACACATGCACAGCTCCGATCGATACCATGGACACTGTTGACGGTCTTTTGGGTAACGTCCACCGCGTTCGCCCAATCTCTTCCCAGCGTCATTGCCCCAGGCGCGAAGCTGATCCAGATCGGCGACGGCTATCAGTTCACCGAAGGCCCGGCCGCCGATGCCCAGGGCAATGTTTGTTTCTCCGACATCCCCGCCAGCCGTACCTACCGCTGGTCGCCCGACGGTAAGATCAAGCTCGTTCGCCGGCACACCGGCAACGCGAATGGGTTGGCATTCGACAAGACCGGCAACCTGCTGGCCTGCGAAGGTGGCCGCGGCCGCGTGGTGTCGATCGACGTGCAGGGCCGCGCGAGCGTGGTCGCCGACCAATACCAGGGTCAGCCGTTCAACCAACCCAACGACCTGTGGATCGACCCGCGGGGAGGCGTGTACTTCACCGACCCGATCTACGGCCCGGGCGAAATGCGGCAAAACGGAGAGCACGTTTACTATGTGGCTCCCGACCGCAAAAAGGTCGTCCGCGTGATCGACGACATGGTCCGGCCGAACGGGCTGGTGGGTACGCCCGGCGGCAAGACGCTCTACGTGAGCGACCACGGCGCGAAGAAGATCTACCTCTATGATATCGAGGCGGACGGCACCTTGTCGCACAAGCGGTTCTTCGCACCGGTGGGGGCCGACGGCATGAAACTCGACAGCGAGGGAAACGTTTACATGGCCGAAAACGGCATCGTGGTATACGACTCGGCCGGCAAGTTCCGCGAAAGGATCGAGATCCCCGAAGAGCCGACCAATTTCTGCTTCGCGGGCCCCGATCGTCGCACCCTGTTCATTACGGCTCGGCCGGCGATCTACACGTTACGGATGCACATCGCGGGCGAAACCCTCAAACAACAATAGATCGGCCATACATCATGACTAAAGACGATTTCGGTGCCGGCGGGCCGTGGCCCGTGGCGGGCTTTCTTGCCGGCTTTGCGGCAGCAGCCCTTCTGCTGGGCGGTTTCCAGGCTGCGTGTGCGGCGGCCGAGCCGGCAACGGGCGCCGTGCGGCCGAACTTCGTACTGATCCTCGGCGAAGGCCAGGGTTGGACGAGCACGTCCGTGGCGATGGACGACCGGATGGCCGACGCGAAGAGCGAACTGTGCCGCACGCCCAACCTGGAACGGCTCGCCCGGCAGGGGATGCGGTTTGCCATCGCCTATGCGGCGTTGCCGCGTTGCACCCCTTCACGGGCGGCGCTGTTCACGGGCAAAAATCCCGCGCTGCTGCACATGACGTTCGTGGGCGAAGGGGCCAATAACCGGGAGAGTGGTTTTAGCGAGACGGGGAGCAAAATGATTCCGCCCCGCGGCTTGCTGGAACTGCCGGCCGGAGAAATCACGATTGGCGACTTGCTCCTGCATGCCGGCTATGCCACCGCCGCGCTGGGCAAGTGGCATGTCGGCCGCGTCAGCCCGACCCAGCACGGCTTCCAGGAGAACGACGGCGCCACGTCCAACCGCGGACCCGGCGGCAACGATCATCCCAACCCGCAAGAGGCCTACGGCATGACCGAGCGGGGCCTGGACTTCATGGCCCGGCAGGTGAAGGCTGGACGGCCGTTTTATCTGCAATTGTCGCACTACCCGGGACGCTCCGGCGCGGATGCCCGGAAGGCGACCTACGAAGCCGTGCTGAAGCGGGCCGGCGGCCGGGAGGATCAAGCCGTCGACGCCGCCGCAGTGACGGAGGACATGGACGTCACCATCGGCATGGTCTTGAAGAAGATCGATGAGCTGGGTATCGCGGGAAAGACCTACGTGCTGTACACGGCCGATCATGGTTCGCCGGGGCGGGTGGGCAACCGTCCCTTGACCGGCGGCAAAGGTTGCTTGCAGGAAGGCGGCATCCGGGTTCCCTTCGTGGTTCGCGGGCCGGGGGTGGAAGCGGGCGCATGCTGCCACGCCCGAGTGATTCTCACGGACCTGTTTCCCACCTTCGCCGAGCTCTCGGGCGTGATTGGGCCGTTGCCCAAGGACGTCGAAGGAGGGAGCCTGGTTCCGTTGTTCAGCGGCCGAGGTGTCGGGGAGGTGAAACGTCCACGCGCAGAGTTGGTCTTTCACTACCCGCATTACGACCACGACAACGAAGGCCCCGCCTCGGCGATCATGCTCCGCAACTACAAACTGATCAAGGTTTACGAGACGGGCGGTCTACACCTCTATGATCTGGCCAAGGATCCGCTGGAACAGCGCGACCTGGCCCAGCAGATGCCCGAGAAAGCGGCCGAGCTGAATCACTTGCTGGAGGCGGATTTACGGGCGATGAACGTCGAGATGGCCACGCCCAACCCGAACTACGATCCCAGCAAGGCGCCCGAGCCGAGGCGAAAAGGCAAAGGGGGCAAGGGCGGGCGGGGTGGACGACGCGGCGGGCAGGGCGTAGTCGGCGGGCAAGACCAACTGGGCGCGGCGGGCGAGAAACAAAGGCGCGAGACCTCGGGAAACACCTTCTGCACCGACGTCCCGGCGCATCCCTGCGATATCGTGCTGGGGCGGCCGTCGCCCTCGTCGATCACCGCGAGCGTCCTATTCTACGACAACGCCGAAGGGTGCCTCTTCTGGGGCACGAAGAGCGGCGTCTATTCCGCGCGCACGCCGCCACGGCAGTTCAAGAAAGGGGAGCCGGCGGAGTTGGTCTTCGATAAGCTTCGTTCCGACACCGCTTATTTCTACCAGTTGCGCTACCGCGCCGGGCCGGCCTCGCCGGTGGTCTCTGCGGCGGAGAGCACTTTTCACACGCCGCGAGTACGGGGCCGCCCGTTCGTGTTCACGATCCAGGCCGACTCGCACTTGGACGAACACACTTCGCCGGCCGTGTATCGGCGGACGCTGGAGAACGCAATCGCTGACGGGCCCGATTTCCACATCGACCTGGGCGACACGTTCATGAGCGAGAAACACCCGGGACGGGAAACGGCCGCCAAGCACTATCTGGCACAACGTTTTTATTTTGGCCTCATCAGCCGCTCGGCCCCGCTGTTTCTCACGCTGGGCAATCACGACGGCGAAGGGGCCCGCTGGCACGACGGCACCGCGGACAGCCTGGCGGTCTGGTCGAACGGCATGCGAAAACGCTATTTCCCCAATCCGTTTCCCGACCGCTTCTACGGCGGCAATGAGCGGCGGGAGGAATTCACCGGCCTGTTGCAAGACTATTATGCCTGGGAGTGGGGTGACGCGCTGTTCGTGGTGCTCGACCCGTTCTGGTACACCCCGCGGCCGCGCGGCGGCGGCAGTGACAACTGGTATCGCACGCTCGGTTCCACCCAGTACCAGTGGCTCAAGCAGACGCTGGAACATAGCCGCGCGGCGCTGAAGTTCGTGTTCATTCACCACCTGGTGGGCGGCGGAACCAAAGAGGCCCGTGGCGGCGTCGAAGCGGCGCCCTTCTACGAGTGGGGCGGCCGCAATCCCGACGGCAGCGCCGGCTTTGCGGAGCATCGTCCCGGGTGGCCGTTACCGATCCACCAGTTGTTGCTGCGCAATCGCGTGTCAGCGGTCTTCCACGGCCACGACCATCTCTACGTGAAGCAGGACCTTGACGGCATCGTGTACCAGGAAGTGCCTCAGCCCGGTGCGGCCGAATTCGATCGGACCAGCACCGCGGTCGAATACGGCTACAAAAGCGGGGTGTTGCTGGGAAGCCCCGGGCACCTGCGGGTGCGGGTGTCGCCCGAACGGGCCACGGTGGATTACGTGCGGGCGTGTCTGCCGGAAGACGAGGGTTCCGGCCTCCGCAACGCGACTGTAGCGCATTCTTACACCCTTTCGGCCAAGCCGGACTTGGCGCGATAACCGCCGCGCAAGCCTGCTTCAACGCGTCATCGGCATTCGGCAGACGATGAAAGAGCCGAAAGTCGTTGGCGGAATTGTCGTACTGCTATTCCACGCTTGGCGTACCAGGCATCGCCAGGGGTTGCTCCTTGGGACCAGCCCGGCCACCGAGGCTTGCAGCGACGTTCTAGGAGCCGTGGCAGGCTTGCGAACACCCGTGAGCAAAGGCTAATTCGGTTTACGGTTTTACGCACAGCTCAACCTTAAGAATTCGGCTAACCGTAGACCACGGCCCAATGCCCGTCCTCTGTGGTGGCTCATCGAGTTTCGGTGTCCTTCGCGTTCGCCCTAACTCGTGATCTGTCGGCGATTTATGGTAAGCTTCGGGAAGGCTCTCTCGACGGGCACCCTGGAGTTCAGCATGCCTGCACAATCGTCACCACCAACCATCCCGTTACCCAAAAGCTGGGCCTCCCGGGTCAAGTCGGCAATCTTGCAGGTGATCAGCTTGGCCCAGTTCACTATGGCCTACACCCGGGGCTGGGCAGCCAATAGCCCCAACTCCCGAATTCGCCTGAAAGCCGATCTTGATCGAGCTCATCAGGAGATCGCTTTGCTCCGGGAGGAACTCCGCATCCACCAGGCCCGCATGGCACAACTGCCGCCCCATTGACGACCATATTACCCGCCCGCCGAACGAATGGCTATCCTTCAACTTCGGGCGGCCCGCAACTGGTCTCTGGAGCAGACAGCTAAGGCCTTCCTGGTAACGGCCGAAACCATCGCCTCCTGGATCAAACGTGTCGATGAGCAAGGTCCGGATGCCTTGGTCCAACTGCCCGAGCCTGTGAACAGGTATCCTGACTTGGTGCGGTATGTGGTGCAGCAACTGAAGTCTCTCTGTCCAATGCTGGGAAAGATGAAGATCGCCCAGATTCTTGCTCGGGCCGGTCTCCATCTTGGCGTCGCGACCGTCGGACGCATGCTCAAGGAAGAGCCGCGACCAGTACCGCCGGCCAAGGACGGCGATACGACTGGCAAGCATCGGGTGGTCACTGCGAAGTATCTTGGCCACTTATGGCACACCGACTTGACTGTAGTTCCCGTTGCCCGGGGCTTCTGGACGGCTTGGCTCCCGTTTACCTTGCCGCAATGCTGGCCCTTTGCCTGGTGGCTCGCCCTGGCCGAGGATCACTTCTCTCGCCGGGTAATGGGCTACGCCGTGTTCCTCAAGGAGCCATCTTCGACAGAAGTGTGTAGTATGCTTAACCAAGCCATCGCCGCGGCCGGCAAGGCACCACGCCACATCGTCTGCGACCAGGGGCCACAATTCGACTATGACGCCTTCAGGCGTCGGCGCAGGCGTAAGGGGATCAAGCCGCCACGATATGGCGCCATCGGCAAGCACGGGAGCCTAGCGGTCATCGAGCGACTGATCCTTACGCTCAAGATGCTGCTGCGCTGCTTGCCGCTGGTGCCCTTGCACAAGAGCGACTTCCGCCGTGAAGTCGGCTTGGCGATTGATTGGTACAATGAGCATCGGCCACACATGACGCTGGGCGGACGGACGCCGAATGAAGTCTATGCCGGCGGCTATCCGGCCAACCGCAAGCCTCGCTACGAACCGCGTGAACGTTGGCCACGATCCTCGGTTTGTGCGAAGCCCGTCACCTTGGTAAAAGGCCGGCCCGGTGCGAGAATCGAGATCGATGTTGACTTCGCATCCAGCCGACGCCACCTGCCCATCGTGCATGTGAAACGCGCAGCTTGAAGGAACGGCCAGTTGTGTGTTCGGCCTTTGCGGTCCATGGTGCTCGCCTTGCCTTGTTCGGGAGCAAGAAGGCGAGGAACGGTTGTCCATCAGCCACCATTCGGGCTCACTTCGGTGGCCATTTCGCGCCTATTGTCGCCATAGATCCCCGTCAACGTGAACCACGGAACTTGATGAACCATGGCAGCGGAGTAATCCTGATGTTTAATCGTTGCAAGATGCCGAGACGGCAACGTCGTGCTCGTTACGATCAACTGGCAGGCGTGGCCGGGCATGATATACTCGATGGCGCCCGCCAACGGCGGCGCATGAGGAAAGGCCACCACGTCGGTGAGAAAAGCGCCGATTTCCAGTTCGGGGTTCACCCCCTCTTGCAGCCGGCGAAACAGTTTCAATAAGAACTGATCGCCGAACAACAAGGTGCTGTTGCTTTGCTCGGCCTTCATTACGGACACTGGCAGCGGCTCAGCCGCGCGAAGTCGCATGCGGCGGAACGCTCGCGATGGCTGCCCGGCCAGTACGCCCTTCTCCCCGCGAAAGCGTCGCCGCGAGGTAATCATCTCCAAGAGCAGACGGCTTAGGTCCTCCTCACCAAAGGCATCGTACAGGATGCCACTGGTGTGGGCGCCGGCGTTGTCGACTTCCAACCGCGCCAGGATCGTCGACGGACCGAGCGAGGGGTTCGCCCGGATCTGCTGCTCGTCTCCAAAAGCCAAAGGAACCAGATACCCTTCCGGCTCGCCGTCGCTGTACTCCAACCGTACCAGAACAAAGGCCACCCGCGATTGTGAACCATTTGTACGGATGGGAATCACGTCCCACAGGCTGGCCGCGCGGACGCTCCTGGCTTTGCCGCCGAACCAGCGGCGGGTGGCAAAAAAACCGGGCAGCAGTTTCTCCAGCCCACGTCGCGCTGGGCCGTCGAAAATCGCGTCCCAGTCGCCCCGCACTGTCAGCGAGGGAAGTTGTGCTTCCCGGCCGGCCTGGGCGCCAGGGGCGGCAATCGTGTCCACTCGCGGCACCGCCGGATGACGGATCGCAAACCAGAAGAAAGCGTGCGGCCCCAGCGTGAGAAGATAGGGAGTTTTTTCAATTTTGGGGAATTCGCCCTGTCCGAGAAGTTCCATGGGTGTATCCCCTTCCATCTCGGCCAGGTCGAGTTCCACGTACTGGGGAAATCGCGAGAGGTTTGCCACCACCAGCATGCGTTCCTCCCCCAGACGCCGCACGAAGGCCAGAAGTTTCGGATTGCTGGGCTGCAACAATTCCATCGATCCATGACCCAAGGCGCAGAATTGGCGACGCAAACCGATTAGCCGCTTCATCCAAGACAACAGCGAGTACGGATTCTTTTGCTGGGTTTCCACGTTGACGGTTTCATAGTGATACTCGTAGTCGATAATCACCGGTAGAAAGAGCTGCTGCGGGCTACCGTCACAAAAGCCCGCGTTGCGATTGGCGCTCCATTGCATGGGAGTACGGACGCCGTTGCGGTCGCCCAGATAGATGTTGTCGTCCATGCCGAATTCGTCGCCGTAGTAGATAATCGGCGTGCCCGGCAGGGACAGGAGCAGGGCGTTGAGCAATTCGATCTTGTTGCGGTTATTCTGCATCAACGGTGCCAGCCGGCGGCGGATTCCCAGGTTGATGCGGGCCTGAAGATCGCGGGCGTACGCCCGATACATATAGTCGCGCTCTTCGTCGGTCACCATTTCCAGCGTCAGCTCGTCGTGGTTGCGAAGGAAGAGCATCCACTGGCACACGTCGGGGATGGCGGGTGTTTGTTTGAGGGTTTCCACAATCGGAAAGCGGTCTTCCATTTGCACGGCGATGAACAACCGCGGCATGAGTGGGAAGTGGAAGGCGGCATGGCATTCGTCGCCCGACCCGAAGTAATTCACGGCATCCTCAGGCCATTGATTAGCCTCGGCCAGCAGCATTCGACTATGGAATCGCGAGTCGACGTGAGCCCGCAACTCCTTGAGAAAGGCATGAGTCTCGGGGAGGTTCTCGCAATTGGTTCCCTCCCGCTCGAGAAGGTAGGGCACCGCATCCAATCGCATTCCGTCGACACCCATCTCCAGCCAATGGTCCATGACTTGCCGGACCCCGCGGCGGACCTCGGGATGCTCGAAATTCAGATCGGGCTGGTGGCGGTAGAAACGATGCCAGTAATAGGCGCGCGCGCCGGGGTCCCAGCTCCAATTGGACGACTCAAAGTCCTTGATAATTATCTGCGCGTCCTTGTAGCGGTCAGGCGTGTCGCTCCAGACGTAGAAGTTCCGCCAGCGGCTTCCCGGGGGGGCACTCCGCGCCCGCCGGAACCAGGCGTGCTCGTCCGAGGTGTGATTGATCACCAGTTCGGTGATGACCCGCAGTCCGCACTCGTGCGATTCCCGCAGAAACGTGCGGAAATCGTGCAGCGTGCCATACTTGGGATGCACCCCTTGATAGTCGGCGATATCGTAGCCGTCGTCTTTCAGCGGAGAGGGATAGAACGGCAACAGCCAGATGGCCGTCACTCCAAAATCCTGAAGGTAGTCCAATTTGCGGGTCAGGCCGTGAAAATCACCCACTCCGTCGTTGTTGGCGTCGAAAAAGGAACGTACGTGGAGCTGGTAGATGATTGCGTCCTTGTACCACAGCGGGTTGTTGTCTTGCATTGCCGCGCCTCTTTTTTCCACGGTTCGGGTTGTCGGACCCTCGGTGAACAACTCCTACATGAAGTAGTCGAACTGCCGCTCCGTTCGCAGCCGTCGCCGAAGCATAAAGATATGGGCCGGCGACTGTGGATCGAGTTGGACGTAGTTTCGCGGGCCCTGCCACAAGTAGCGCGCCCCGCTCAGCAAGTCGTGTACTTGGTAGGGATCGTCTCGCCGGAGGTTCAACGATTCCATCGGCAACTCGACCCATCCCGACTGCAAATGGTAGGGATCGAGATTCACAATCACCAGGATGATATTCTGCCGGTCCTCACTCTCCCGCCCGTATGCAATGAGTTGATCGTTGCTGATCTCGTAGAATGCCAGATTGCCGTCGCGCTGGAAGGCGAGGTTTTCATGGCGGATACGGTTGATCCGGCGAACAAAATCGCGGAGATTGTCGGGGCGATTGAGATCCCACTGCCGGAGACAATACTTTTCCGAATCCAGGTACTCTTCGCTCCCCGATTCCCGGGCCCGGTTTTCCAGCAGTTCGAAAGCCGATCCGTAGATGCCGTAATTGGCGCTTAAGGTGGCCGCCAAAACGAGCCTCACGACAAATGCGGCCCGGCCCCCGTATTGCAGGTATTCGGCAAGGATGTCGGGCGTGTTGGGCCACAGAGTGGGGCGAAAAAACTCCCGCAGCTCGCTGTAAGTAAGCTCCGACACATACTCAATTAACTGCTCCTTGGTGTTGCGTCAGGTGAAGTAGGTATATGACTGCGTAAAGCCCAGTTTGGCCAGGTCATACATCACCTTCGGCCGCGTGAAGGCTTCCGCCAGAAAAAGTACGTCGGGGTATTCCGCCTTGATCTCCTCGATCAGCCAACTCCAGAACGCAAAAGGCTTCGTGTGGGGATTGTCAACCCGAAAAATACGAACGCCGCGGCGAACCCAAAACAGCGCTACCGCTTTCAATTCGTCCCACAATTCACGCCAGGCCTCCGTCTCAAAATCGAACGGAAAGATGTCTTCGTATTTCTTCGGTGGATTTTCCGCGTATTGCACACTGCCATCGGGTCGCAGGCGGAACCACTCGGGGTGTTCCTTCACATACGGATGATCAGGAGGACATTGATAGGCCAGGTCCAAGGCCACCTCCATGCCGTGCTCCCGGGCGGTAGCCACGAGGTGGTCGAAATCCTCCAAGGTTCCCAATTGCGGGTGCACGGCCGTGTGGCCCCCTGTCTCTGCGCCGATTGCCCAGGGACTGCCGGGATCGTCAGGTCCTGCCTGTGACAAACCATTCTTCCCCTTGCGGTGTGTGTGCCCGATAGGATGAATCGGCGGCAAGTACAGCACGTCGAAACCCATGGCTGCAATGCCAGAAATCCGCTGCTCGCAGTCGCGCAGGGTGCCGTGCTGACCTGCGACCAGACTCGACGATCTGGGAAACAACTCATACCACGCGCTAAAACCGGCAAGCGGGCGGTCAACCACGACTTCCAACTCGTTGCGGTAATTCGTGCTGAGCCGGCGATCGCTGTAAGCGGCCATCCGGTCGCTGAGCCGAGCGCCGAGCGCCAATTCGACCGCCTCGTCCGTAGCGGCATGACACAGCAATTCGGCCCATGCGCGAAGTTACTCGGCGTCGCGCTGCGGTGCCCGGTTCGCCGCGTCGCGCACCAGGTTGGCCCCGATTTGCAGTTCCAGGCACACATCCTGGGCGGCATCCACGCGCTTTTGCAGTTGCTCGCGCCACGACTTAAAGTGGTCGACCCAGGCCTCGATCGTATAACAATAACGTCCGACCTCGGCGGCAAGGAACTCTCCGTCCCAACGATCATTGCCTAGCGACCCCATGGGGACCTCGTGCCACCGAGTCTCGGTCTGGCTATGGTACTTCAGCAAACACGATAGTTGCTCGTGCCCGTCACTCAAGACATCGGCCGTAACCAGTACGCGCTGGCCAACCGTCCGTTTAACGGGGAAGTCACCTCCGTCGATCTGCGGCGCAACATTTTCGATCCGCGCACGGAGGCGCCCCGTTTCGATGGATGCTTTCATTGGCAATCACTGGCTCGTACCGCACTCACGAGGGGCGAGTGGATACACGAACCACCAATCGTTCGCTTGCCTTGCAAGAGGCTATGGATTGTGCGTCGGCGCCGGCGGGTTCTGGCCCGACTGTGTGGTTTCCGTGGTTTGTTTTTCGGTGGTTGTGCCACCTGGCCCCTTGGTTGTGGTGGTTGTCTCCCGCGTTGTGGTGTCACTACAACCGGCTATCATGGTCAGCGTTACTATTGCACCGACCGCAAACTTGAAGAGACCGCTCATTTCGTTCCCTCCTGCAAGGATGAAATGGTTCTATGGACACTCAGAGCGTAGCGAGCACTTCGTGTGCCAACGACGACGAGAGAATCGAGAAAGTCTGCCAGCAGATTTTTTCGAAGACACTATGCGGCTGCCGCGGGGGGTCGAAACGGTGCCCGTGCCACGTGTGAGTGAGCGGTACAAATTTGGCGTCCCAGGTCGTTCGGCGGGCGAGGATTGCCCGGGTGGTGGAGAGCCGCGGGGCTGGTGGCCTTCTGGGTATGTGGGTCAGAGGAGGTCCAGCGCGCCGTCGCCCGTGCGTTCGATGTATTCCAGTCGCTCGCACAGTTCGGCCAACTGGTCCTGGAGACGTCCGGTAGTACACTTATTGATCGCGTAACAGAGATCGCCGATCATCTGCACGCGGTAGAACGGCGAGATCGAAAGCGTGCCGATTCGGCTCCGCGCGATCAGCTTCTTCAGTTGCCGCTGCTCCGGCTCGAACGGATAGCCATACTTCAGCAGTAGCTCCTGCTCTTCGGGCAGAAGTTTGATCTTGATCATTTCCCCGTGGCCATCGAGTCTCTCCCGTCTTGCAAGGACCTCAGGCAGAAGGTCGTCCCCGGAGGCTCTTCCGGCGGCAACGCAGCCCGCAGAAACGCCTCCAGCCGCATCCGCCGCAGGAACTCGTTGAGGATCGGCAACGCACCGACGGTGAACGAACGCAGAACGTGTCGGTCTGCTTTCCCTTCCTTTACCCAAGGACCAGCCACAAGCCGCAATCGGGGCGGTCACGGCGCCAAGCGACCGGGCGTCGTTACCCGCCCGCCGCATCCTGGTCGTGGATGGCACGCCGGCCGCGGGGTATATTCTCAGCACACTGCTGGAGAAGATCGGGCAACAGGTTCGCACTTTGAATGATCCGCTGTCGGCCTGGGAGGCGGCACGGGTCGATCGGCCCGACATGGTATTTTCCGATATCGGCATGCCCGGCATGGACGGCTACGAATTGGCCCAGCGGCCTCGTAATGAGCCAAGCCTGGCGGGAGTCGTGCCGGTGGCGCTGACGGGATACGGGCAGGACAACGATCGCCAGCGAGCCGAAGACGCCGAATTCGACCACCATCTGGTCAAGCCCGTGCGTTTTGAAGCCCTCTATGATCTGCTGGCGTCGTTGCCGCCGCCTCGCGATCCATTAGCGCTGGGCGGCTAGTGGCCGGGGGCAGGCCGGCATATCCATCAGTCCGGCTAGCTCGCATCGCCTCGGATCGACGGGTTAAGACACGGCGTCGCCGGGCTGATGGGATCTTGAACATCGACCGCGGCGGCGCTGGTGGCTGGCCACCAAGCGAATTAAGAACCCTCGGCATGGCACTTGCTATTGATGATATCGCAGACGAAGTTACGACCGGCTTTCACGTCCAAACGCTCGTATGCGAATGGAGGGAACGGCTCTCGCGAAGGAGTTAAGATATGGAGTCATTTGCAATGATCGCGTTGCCCATTGCGGCGGCAGGTTATTCCTTGGTTTATCTGCTTGCGGGAGGCGGGCTGGGCGGAGCAATCCTGATCTTTATCGTTGCGAAGATGCTGGGGCGGTAACGGTCGGATCGATGGCCTTGCCGTGCCATTAATGGAGATAACCTATGGCGACCACGGTGGCCGATGGACTGGCCTGGATGTTCGGCGGAGACATTCCCCGCCAGGCACTGGCCCTAGGACAAGTCGCGGCTCGTGCGGCGGTCGTCTACCTTATCGGCTTGGCGCTGGTTCGCATCGGTAAGAGCTACCTCTTGGGCCACGCTACCCCGGTGGACCTCATTCTCGCCTTCCTGCTGGGGTCCCTTCTCAGCCACGGGATCACGGGGTCGGCCGCGATTTCTTCCACCGCCGTCGCCTCCGCAGTGCTGGTCGCCATCCATTTCGCAGTGACCGCCTGGGCCTGCCATTCCCGCCGCGTGGGTTTCTGGGTCAAAGGGCATCGCCGGGTCTTGGTGCGCGACGGCGTCATTAACTGGGCCAATATGCGCCGCTCGAATATCTCCGAAGAGGATCTGTTGGAAGAGATGTGGCTCAACGCCAATATCGAGGATCTCTCCCAAGTCAAGGTCGCCTACAAGGAGCGGACAGGTCGGAATGGTCCGCCATGCGGCGCCTCCACAGCGACCGCCGGAGATTCCCGCAACCGACGGCGTCAAAGCCGTACGATTGGAACTGCACGGCTGACAAGCGGACGAAACACGCGTATGCCTTGCAAGCGGAGGGACGAGCCATGCCTGACACGCTGAACACCCCTGACGGCGAACGGGCAGAAGAGAATGAGTTGGTCACCACCGATCGCACCAAGCAGCGCGACGAAGAAGATGAACGCTTCGTTCCGGTGATCGTCAAGCGGACCGACGAATCTCGTCGGCATCCGGACGATATGCTGGAGCATGCCGTCAAGGACGGACTGGAGCAAATCCGGCGGCGCGGCGTTTCGCTCACGCTGTCGGCGACAGCCGGGGGGATGATTTTGGGCTTCACGGCCATGCCGGTAGCGGTCGTGGCCAAGACGGTCGCAGAGGGCCCATGGGCCGGCTTCTCGCGGATTCTCATGGCGTTGGCGTATCCGCTGGGGTTTGTGATCTGCATTCTCAGCGGCGCCCAACTCTTCACCGAACATACGGCCACGGCGGTATATCCGGTATTGGATGGGAAGGCGTCGGCGCGTGAACTGCTGCGACTGTGGTTGATCGTGATCGTGGGCAACTTGCTCGGCGCGGGAATCATCGCCACGTTGTTGTCACTGGCCGAGCCGGTGATTGCCGCCCATGAAGGCTATGAGATCGTCGGCCGGCACCTTGTCGCCTATCCCCCACTGCCGTTGCTGATCAGCGCGATACTGGCCGGCTGGCTGATGGCCCAAGGCGGATGGCTGGTGCTGGCGACCGCGGACACCACCGGCCAGATTCTCTGCGTCTATATCGCGACCTTCGTAATCGGCATGGGCGGGTTCCATCATTCCATCGCCGGCTCGGTCGAAATCCTCACCGCCTGCCTGGTGAGTACCCGGTTCACCGTCACCCAGGCGGCGGCATCGATCGGCATGAGCCTGCTGGGCAACCTGATCGGCGGCAGCGCCTTTGTGGCGCTGCTCAACTACGTTCACATCCGCGGCACGCAGAAAGACAAATGACATTCGCGGCGCAGCGGTTTGCGGAGGCAAACTATTCGACTTGCGAAAGCCGTCCAGACACGGCAACTTCTCGTGTGAAAGGCAAAATGCGTCCCGCGGCGCCCCATTCGCCGCGAGCACCCTTCAATCAAGAAAGGACCAGTCATGCCCGAGAGACAAACCATGGAACGGGCGCGCCAGGATAAGCGCGCCGGCAAATCGCCCACGACGCAAGCCGGCGAGTTCGTGCGTGAGGAGATTCACCACGTCCGGGAAGGCAAGCATGGGGCTCGTTCCGCGAAACAAGCGATTGCCATCGGGCTTTCGAAGGCCCGCCGCGCCGGCGTCGACTTGCCGCCGCCGAAGAAAGGGAAAACTACCGAACGGACGCGGACGAGCGTCCAGCGGGCTTACGCCCCCGGGCACGGCGAACCGCCGAAACGCAAGCCTTCGGCCAGGCGGTCCCGCGCGATTTATCGTGCGCTCGAGCGCGAGGGCACATCCGCGGCGTCACGCGCCGCGCTGGCAAAACAGGCGCGTACGGCCGCACGGCAGCGGACAGGCGGCGAGCGTTCGGCCGCCGCCGCGAAGGCAGTAGTCACGAAAGGACCGGCTGTGCGCCGTGCGGCAGCGCGAAAGGCGGCGCAGATCAAGGGACGCGCCGGCCGATCGCAAGCCGCCCGCAAAGCGGCTCGGACTCGCGCCGTCCGGACTGGCGGCGCGTGACACCTCACGCGGGCGTTAAACGGAAACGCTTCTTCGCCGGCCTATATCACGGGCGGGCGAATTCCGCGCCGCAACAGACCTCCCGCGAAAACCACGAGCGCAATTGCCAACACGATGTATGACAGCATCATGGGGGGGTCGGTGCCCGCTAAGTGCAACGGTCGCCGTGAATGCGGCGATGGTATAGGTGAAGAGGAGCCAAATCGACGCAGGCTGTCTCCTTTACGCGACGGGTGTCTCCGATGGAGCATGATTGTCCAGTGGCCAGAATGGTTGCACATCCGCCAAGGAAGGGCTCCACGATCAATCGCGGAGTGTTCCACGATTTCGCGGCGTGGTTGGCCGGTTTGCCGTCGTTGCTCCGCATCCCCTCCGCATATGCCGTGCCGGCGCAGAAGCGTATGCGGGCCATTGGTCTGCCCGAGGCCGATTTCTCGGAGATTGCCAGTGCCGGACGATTTCAAGGAACGGAAGTTGCGATCCAAGCGACCTGGAGAACAGATGAGCCATGCAAATCGACCTTGTCGCTCAAAACAATGAAACTCCCGCGGCCGGCCGGTCGCGGCTTGTGCTCCAGTCCCCGATTGACCTCCAGGGCAATATCTCGCCCGAGCAACTTGTCATTGAGACGTGGCGGCTGGTGGTGCGGGGGACGGGAAAGTCGGGCGAAGAGTGGCGATCCTGGCCGCTCGAGCGGATCCAAGTCCTGCGCGTCGAACCGGCTGCCGGACCAAGTTACTCGCCGCTATGAATAGAACAGAAAGGCCCGCGGATTCGCGTAAAGTGCGCCACCCGCCCGCTCTTCACGATCAACGCCCGCGGTTATACAACCGGCTCTCCTGGTATTGAATCAACCGGCGAAGTTCCGGCGTGGGGTTCTCGCGATACAGTTCTATCAGCGTCATCAGCACCCGCGAATACTGATAGGGACATCCCACGGTGTTGATATAGGCGATCATTCCCTTGAGGGACTGCGACTCGATGTCGAGGTTCATCTCCGAGCCGCAGGCACTACGCATCAACACCAGCGCCTCCATGATCTTGCCCCAGTTCGCCCTGCCGGCATCTACGCCGGGACCATTTGCGCCCTCGGTCATGTAAGGAGGTTAAACCTTGAAAAAGGCATGGCCATAGGGACTGTAGCCGCTTTCGGGATTGAGCGCCTCGGTCAACGCATGAATGGCCAGTTTGGCCCGCTCAGCCAAATCCAGGGTGTCGGGCACCGTGGCTTCATAGTATCGTCCCCGAGGGGTGACGTTGTTCGCCGAGAAGACCCGGTTCAAGTCCACACCTGGGCGCTCACGCGAGGGTTCAGCGGACATGACAAAGTGCGGCAAAAGGCAGAACAAGCCCAATGAACGGATGAAATTTGTAACGGTCATAAACTCACACTTCTTGCCAGAGGTTTCACAAACAAGGTTCACCGGATACGCTTCGAGCGGCAATGGCCTGTATGCTGACCGGGATTTTCCAAATCGGCTCCGCTCGGATACGTTCTGAACGGCAACGGTCTTCCCATGTCATCAAAGTGGCTCGCCACCATTCAGTCACCACGCCAATTCCGCTTTCAGAATGCAGTCCTTCGGACGATGGGTATCTCGACGTCCCATCCGCATATGCCGAGGAGATCGTTCCGAGAATTGTTCGCTTGCCGGCAACCGCCGCCGACGCCACTACGGTGCCCTTCCGGCAGCCCCTGCCTCGCCCAGATTGCCATGTTGTTATTCAAGGCACCGGGAAGTCGTCAGGAACGAGGCCCTCTGCATCGCATCGAAGACGGTCGTCGTTTCGTTCCTTTTGCAAACCGACCGGTCCCGGACTCCCTGTTGCCCGCCGATGTCATGCGGACCATCCGGGAGTGGCGCGGAAGTGGTTCCGGGGCGGCAGCAGGGACTTTCCCCCTGTCCTCCGTGCCTTGTGGTGAATCTATCGTTTATTTTGCGGGCGAATCTGGTGTAAGGCCGGTCATCGGATGATGCGTGACCGTCTCCCAAGCGATTTCTTGCAACAGGCGGTTGAGATCGACCTTTTCCTGGCCGGTGATAACGTGCGGCGTCGGGTTGGGAGGGAGCTTCACCTTCGGCGAGGGGACGAGGGTCGTCATCTTCGTCAACACGGTGGGAACCGGCAGTCCCACTGGGCTGCGGCGATAAATCTCCGCAAAATAGCAGTAACCATCCAGGACCTGCAACGGCGGCTGCGGATGACCCCACATGTCGCGGAAGAGATCCCATTGCTTCGTCAGCCCAGGTGCCTTGCCGGCGACGATCTTCTCGCGCAAGGCGATCGAAGCCTCGCCTACCGGCACAACAAGTAGAATGTCCTTGCCCAGCCGCTTGTTGATGCCGGTGCAGTATGCCTCCATGTCGCGGCAATACTGGTCGGTCTTCTTCCGCAACTCGGCAAGATCGGTGGCGTTGTGGTCCACCTGTTTCTTCGTGTCCAGAGGATATTTGGGCTCGTAGGTATCGTTGGGCATCCAGTACTCTTGCACCAAGATGCGGATGTTCGGATTGTGCTCGAAGCCCAGCTTGGCGAAGCTGTCGATCCCCTCGTCGGGCAGCCAGATCGGCGAGAGCGTGAGCACGTCGACCTTGCCGGAGCCCACCACAGCTTTCGCCTGGTGCTTGTCGTCCTCCTTTTCCCAGTGCTGAATGACGCGGGAGCCGCCGATCCCCGAGAATCCGGCGGATTCATGGTCCGGGATACCCGCCTGCTTGGCCATCTCGGCTACGAGGCCATAAACGAAGGCGTGGAAACTATGGGCGCAGGTGAACATCCGCTGGCCCTTCGCAATGGGCCCCGCAGGCCGATCGCTCTTGTTATCTGCCGCCTTGGCGGTGGCAACGCTCAACACGGCCAGCAGGGCGAGCACAGGCAAGGCGACTTTCCAACGCGAACTCCATCCAGTCGGTACCATCATCACGTAAACTCCTTCTGATAAGCCGATAGCAAGCCTGGAGCCGATCCAGGCTCGTTCGTCTAGCCATTCTAACAGAGCGCGAGACCCTCGTGTCTAATGCCCCGGTGGATTTTCTGTGCTTGGCTGCCATTCTCGTTTGCCTGAAAACCGCATGGCATGTCAGAAGCCATGTCCGAGCAGAGGCAGAGGTCTGCGCCCGGACGTGTTCGGGATCCAAACATCGGTCAGAGTCTTTTTCCCACCGTGGTGAGAATCTCCGCTGCCGGTCGGCCCACCCCGGGCAACCGTGCGCCCCCGGTCGGACGCCCCTCCAATCCGCCTGCCAACTCCGCTTGCCCGCGAGTGATCGTGTCCGGATGCATGCCAGTCACCAAATTCATGAAAGCCAGCCACCGTGGCCCAGACGGTTTGCCTCTCAAGCCACGATCCACCGCCGCTGTTGCTCGTCACAACGGCTTAGCAAGAGATTGAGTTGGGCGTGCCGTTCCTTGTCGGGATGCTCGCCCGGCTGTACACAACCGGGACACTGACATTGATAGTCCACCGCAACCCGCATAGTCCGTCCTCCCATTCGCTCGGAGGAGACAGATCATACAGGATTTCACCGAAACCTGGAACTCATTCTTGGACGCCGGCTTAGACCCCGACACGGCGTGCCGTACTCACTGTAACGCATGTCACGCTGCTGGCTTCCGGCCATGAAACCCGTGCCCAATGCGACAAGAACAATTACGGGGCTCGATACCTTCACTCGCGTTCTGGCCGATCATCCGCCATCCCTCAGGCTTGACGTAGTTCGTTACCTCGTGAGTGTTCACGGGGGAACGTAGGCCGACTACAGGGCCACAGCGGACAATGGAAGAACGGCGGGCGAGCGAGTGAGTCAAGGGCCGGACGGCAGGAGCGATGGTGGCGAAGTACCGGAGAGATAAGCTTGGACAGAGTCGAGCAAAAAGTGGAAGACCGTACGACCCTGCTGGGCGCAGGTGGCGATAGCGGTCCAGATTCGTTCGCACCAGCGGCGGTCCCGTTCGCTCCGCGTCCCTTGTGTGATGTGCCGGTCGATCACCACAAAGCGAATCGCCTGTTCCGCCAGATTGTTCGTCGGGGCAATGCCCGGGGTGGTGATGAAGCGGAAGTAGGCTTCCCCGTTCTCGCGGAACCGCTTCGCCAGGTTTTGGGCGTGCTTCGTGTCCGGCACGCGGGTCGTGGCGGCCTTCAACACCTGCTCTCGGGCCGCTTCCAACGCCTTCTGGAACTTCGCCACCGTCATCTTCTCTCGCCGATGGATGACGGCAAACAGGTCCCGCAATGCGTCCCGTACTCGCTGGCCGTAAGGCTGGTCCTCGCGTCCGGGCAGCGTCAGCAGAAACTTCACGTCGCGGATCAGGTGGGCCATGCAGAACTGCACCAGCACGTCGAACTCCCGCATGTACTTGCGGTAGGCGCTGAAGTAATCGCAGCCCAGCACTCCGTTGAACTCCGCGCCCAGCACTTCCACGAGTACTTTCGACCCCCGCGACTTGTCGATGCGGAAGAGTGTGTAACGCTGGGCACGGAAGCACCATGTCCAGAATCTCTGACCGTTCTCCTTGTGCCCGGGCTCGTCGATGCTCAGAACGGCTTCGCCCGGCAACCGCTCGAACAACTCCGCATACGACTGGGCCAACGATGCACTCACTTTGGCGATCAGCTTGGCCAGGTGACCACGGCAAACGTCCACCTGCACCACGTCACGGAGGAACTTGCGGATCGTGGAGAACGAGGCCTGGCAGACGCCCTTCATGAAGGCCGCCGGAGCCGTCAGCCGGGGGGCAAACAGTCCGGCCTTCGCCACCGCTTCCGGCAACGGAGCGTAATGAACGGTGCGGCAATGCGGGCGCCAGTAGGCCCGTCCTTGGTGCTCCGTAACACTTGTCGGACAAGCGGCGATTTCCACCTGCTAAAGCACTTCCGGCACACGCCGAGAAGGGACCAGCGTGCCACCGCAATCGGGACAGCAGTCGAACGTATATGGCAGAAACTCGTTAACAGCCTCGGGTGGGAACGGGGACCGCAGGTGTTGGGCATGTCCCGGCTGCCCGCCGCATTTCCGTTTCTTTCCGCCCTTGACGGGCCGCTTCTTCGGCTTAACGATGTCGCTCGATGGCGGCTTAGAGGATGTGGAAGAGTTCTTCTTCAGCCGTGTGTTCTCGGCCTCAAGTCGCTCCACCTGGCCTATCAAGTCGGTGATCTTCGCTCGAAGCGGTGCCACTGAAGCTTCGATCAACTTCTCCACCTGTTCTTGGGAAAACCATTGCGCCATGTTCCCTTCGTAATCCATCCCGCGCGCTGGCGCAACACCACTTCAGAAGGGTTCGGTGCGTGCACGGCAACGTTTCAAGCAGCTCGGTTCCCGGTGGAGTGGAAACAAAGTGGCCGGTCTTGCCTTGAAATCCTGATCGCCGACACGGTAGGATGGCGTGCGAGACTCAGCCCCGTTTGACACCAATCGGCATGTGGGAATTAGCTTTTCCGAGCGTAAACACCGATCACCAGGCCCTGCGCCCGCCGCCAAAAGAGCGAAAGAATATCCATGAGTAACCGCGCCAGAGGCAACAGCTCGTTCGGGTCAACCACCTGCAACCGCCCGTTGCGGCCAGCGCGGCGCTGGATTCAACATGGTGTTCTCATCGGCAAACCTGCCCGCGGCGCCCAGCATCCACCACCCGTCGAACAGCTCGACCTCACTTCCCGCGCTATGGGTCAAAACCGTCCACTGTCCACCATCCACCGTCCACCGCTTTCGTTCCACCTCCCCTGGCTTGCCGTGCTGGGCGTTCTTCTGGCTGCGGTCGAAGCGATGTCGGCCGAGTCGGAGCAGACGATCATCGCCGCGACGGAATCCGTTTCGTCGGCCAAAATCCGCCGCGAGTTCACCATTCCGCCGTTCGGCGTGGAGCATCAAGTGCGGTTGGCGCTGGAAGCCCGCATCGAATGGAAAAACCTGGCCGGCTCTAATCCCTGGATGCGGGTGGCGATCAACGGCAACTACCTGGGTAAGCGCGATCTGCTCAACAAGCGCGACGAGTTCCGCTTGCGCAATGGCCTGGACATGACCTGGTCCCATGGGGACCGCTGGCGGGTGCTCTATTCGCCCGACTTCGAGCAGGCCGTCAAGGATGTGAACCATCCGCATGCCTGCCCAGACGCCGATCCCTACCGTTACGTGTGGAACATCACGCCGTACGTGCAGCCGGGCCAGAATCGCCTGGAGATCGACAATCTGCAAGTGCTGGCCAAACCCACCACGCTGGTGCTGCGGAACGTGAAGCTGGCGGTGGGGCGGCCCCTGTCGCCGCCGCCGGAGGAAGTGGTTGCCGCGGTGCCCACCGGGCCGCTGCCCACATTCGTCGCCCGTGGGCCACAAGTCGTGCCCCTGGAAGTCCGCCTTGCGGCCGGCGGCGGGATCGAGCTGAAGGTCGCCGGCCGGGCGTTCAGGGTGCTCTCGCGCAGCAGTCTGCCGCAGGGAAAATGGCAGCCCACAACGATCGATGACTTCGGTTCGCCGATCGCTCGCGGGGGTTCGGCGGAGACCCAATGGCACACTCCGGCGTACGACATTCACCGTCGGGTACACATCTGCGACGATCACATCGACGTGACCGATACGCTGAGCAATACCACCGCCGCGCTAATCGGGATTCTCTATGAGAACCGCGTCCAGTGCGGCACGCCGCCTGGGGAAGTCCGGCTGGCCGGGCGTCCGGCGCTGGGCGAGGCGGCCACCGCGCACGATGCCGCGCACCCTTCGGCCTTTGCCGCATGGAAAGGGTTGGGCTTGGGTATCGTCGCGGTCGACGACGTGTTTCGCGTGCATGTGAAGAGTTTCACCGCTGCCGGCGCCCTGGGACTGGCCGACGAACAATTGGGGCTCGACGGCGGGAAATCGATCACCTTCGAGTGGAGTCTTTACCCGGTGCCGGGGGGCGATTACTGGGACTTCATCAACGCAGTCCGCCGCAACTGGGACGCGAACTACGCTATCCCCGGCCCCTTCGCCTTCACGATGCACTTCCTCGCCCCCAAGACAGCCGAGTGGTACGGCCAATGGATTCGGCAGCGTGGCCTGAAAATTGTCTGCGGCGGGATCGCCGCGTACCCCGACGGCCGCTACGCGCATGGCACGGGCATCGAGCAAGCCCCGAAATGGGTCGCCCAAGAGGCCGATTGGACGCGGAAAATGCTGGCCGCCGCGCCCGACGTCAAGGTGCTGGCCTATTTCCACGCGCAGTGCTGCAGCGAGCCGGGCGGTGAAAAGAAATACGCCGATTCACGACTCATCGACGCCCAGGGGGAACATCTCGGCTATCCGTTCGCCTATCGTCTGCCGTTGTACGTGCCGACGCGAGAGAATCGTTACGGAAAGGCCTTGTGGGGCTACGTGCGGACGTGCCTGGACGAGATCGGCACTTCGGGGCTCTACTGGGACGAGATGACGCACAGCGTCCTGGAGTATGTCTACGGGGGTCCCTGGGACGGCTGCACGGCCATCATCCAACCGCAAACCCACGCCCTGCTCGGCAAGCGGAGCAGCGTGACGCTGCTGATGCAGCCGCTGCAATTGGAAATCGTGAAACACTTGCGCGAGCGGGGGAAGTTCCTCATGGCCAACACCCAGGCTACCACTCGGACCATGTTGCGGCAACAGATCGTACGCTTCGTGGAGACCGGCTCCTACGCGGCGATGACCGGCACCCATCTGGGCTGTCCCTTGGGCCTGGGGAATCATCATTTGGAGCAGACCCAGGCCGACGCCGCGCGGAACGTGCGGGAGTTGCTCCGCTTCGGCGGCGTGTACTACGGCTGGCAGTATGATCGCGAACCGGCCGGCTGGAACTTCACCGAGCCGATGTTCCCCATCACTCCGGTCGAGCTGCGCGAAGGGATGGTGATGGGACGGGAGCGCATCCACACCGCCCGCTCCGGCCGCTTCGGCTGGCCCGACGGCTCAGCCGCCGACGTGTACGTGGTCGACTCTCAGGGCCGCCGCGTCACGTCGGGCATGGTGCGGGAGATCGCCGAGCAAGGCCGGCGGCTCTATGAAATCCGCATGCCTGGCAACCATTTTGCGATCCTCGTCAAGCGGCCGTGAATCGGAACGTTACCTCCTTACGTGCAAAGCTCAGTTCTGGCCCGGTGGTTAGCCTTTGGCCCGGCCGGATTGCCCGGCTGGTTTACGACAGCTTATCTTGGCAAACTCATGGTTGGTTCCTCCGACCGTTATTGTGAAGGCCCGGCGGCAAACGCACAAGTCACCGGACTGGGCGACGACGTCTAAGCCCTGGCAGTCGGCAATGCGATGATCGGCGCCAAACCGACAGCAACCCAGGACGCGATGCGATTCATTGTCTCACCCTCTCCAGTCTTGATGTTTGCCTCTCAGCTCTGGCGAAAGCGGAACGACCAGGCCACGCGCGGCGAGGAACGGATGCTGATCTGCGCCCGGATTATCTGCGGCTCCACTTGTTGGGCCACGGCCAGAACGTTTTCCGCGTCGTGCTGTTGAAAGAAGGCTTCGCCTTTGCCTTCCCAAACGTAACTCGCAGGAACATGGATCGCCAAACTCCAAGACTCGTCCGGCGGGCCCACCCCGTACCCGACAGCCGCAGCCCGCCTTCATCCCAATGGACGTTCTCCAACTCCAGGCCGCCTTGGGTGAAGTGGCGGTCGGTGCCCAGCACCTGCGGCACATTCTGCTGTGGGCGAATTCCCAACAGCTTGACCGACGACGGCTCCATCTGGAGTTGCAGCTTGCCGCGAGCCTCGGTCAGCGGCCGCTGCTCCCAGAAATCGTAGATCAGATAGGTCTTCGCGGGATCGGCGCCGATCCGCGCCAGGTTCAACGGGCGCGTCGCGCCGCCTTCGTCGCTCCAGTTGAAGCAGCCCACGACCGACCACTGCTCGAAGTCCTTGTTGATCCGCAGCGCGAAGATTTCGGGACAGGGTTTCTCGAAGAGGTCCAGGGGTCGGGCCGCTTCGCCATACGCGGCAGGACTTTTTCAAGATGTCGAGCCGCTCGGGATCGAGTTGAACCAGGCGATCACTCAGAATCATCGTGCCGCCGGAAAGCGCGACGATTGACGCCGCCGCCCGGCCTTGGGCCAGTGACATCTGCGCGATTCCCAGGTGGTCGCAATCGTTGATCCAGGCGCGCTTATGGAAGTAGTAGCGGTGGGCCGCGGCCGGGGCGGCGCTGATGCGCCGCCTCGCCGATCGCGGGCAATTTCCTGGCCTTTCCGGCGACCAACATCCAGGACGAGTTGCACGCGCGTTGTCTGGTACTTGACGACGGGCACGCGAAGCTGGCCCTGGTGGTCCTCGATCTGCTGCTGCTCGACCGCAATTTGGACCTCAGTGCGAGGAAGCTCATCGAGCAGGAGGTTGGCATTCCGGCGCAGAACGTGCTGATCTCGGCCGTGCATACGCATTCGGCGACGCTGGCCGGCAACGGGCCGTTCCCGTTCTCGCCGAAGGTCAAGAACTATCCGGGCTTTTTTGTCCGCCGCATCGTCAACGGGGTGAAATGCGCTGCCAACCGGCTCCGCCCCGCCCAACTCGCATTCACCACGGTCGAGGCGCCGGAGCATGTGTTCAACCGCCGCTGGTTTCTGAATCCAGGCACCATGCCGCCCAACCCGTTCGGCGGCATCGACCAGGTGAAGATGAATCCGGCGGCGGGTAGCCCGAACCTGGTCAAGCCGGTCGGTCGGACCGACCTGTGCATAGCAATAACACAATGCCAAATAGGAGGGTTTTGGCTTGGTCGCCGCACCACGACAATTGCCGGATCAGAGCAGCGGGTCGCCATCATGTCGACTAGGGGAAACATCTTGGACGACTCACTGCCCGAGCGGATTACACAGGGCCAACGACCGATGAACGGCTCGCGCTTCCACCTTCGAACAGGCCTTCGCGACCCAGACGGCTGCGATGAATGATCAACATGTAGTGGGATAATTCTCACAGGAGCACTTGGGTCGTGGTGCGGTCCTCTGGGGACGACGCAGTGGACGGTCAGGGCGAGCGCCGGCAAGAACACCAACGCTTCCACACGGCGCGCAACGATTTCAAGAACAGCGAATGTGAGGCCAGAGGCGGTTTGCACTCATCATCAGCCCATTGCCAGTTCAGACGTGCAGTGCGGGCACCATGATCGGAATACCGCATTCATTTAGGCGGTTGGCAATCCTGTTTCACCTGTGGTCCGTTTGCAGCGTCATGGAGAAGTTCCAGGGTTTCGGGGGCACGGGCCGAAACGTCATTTCGCCCCGACACTTCTGATCCCGCCTTGTCGGCCCCAACTTGAACGATGGTTTGCGGCTTGCCGCCGAAATTCACCGTGACATGCGTTCGCCCCACTGTGAGCCGATCTCCTGACAAGATCTGCGATTCACGGATTCGATGGCCGTGTAGGAAAACTCCATTCTTGGAGTCAAGATCACGTATCACCAGGGCATCCCCGATCTGTTCAATCTCACAGTGAATGTGGCTGACCCACGGGTCCGTTAGCTGGACATCCGCTCGCTCGTCTCGCCCCAAAACAGCGGGCAGCGCACAAACGGTCAAACGTGTTTCCCGTCCATAATGGTCAAGAAGGGTCAGTTCCACACGAAACGTAACGACGGCGGTCGTCAACACGGTGCTTGCAGCATTTGCCAGGGCTTCGGAACGATCCATGTCAGCATTTCTCGGTGATTCAAGTACAGCCAGTGCTACGATGGCAGCCTCCAATCCGTAGTTGGCCGCTCTTGTAAACCACTGCGCCAAGTCACTCGCTCAACCATCATATTGTAAGAATTCAGTGGGAAGGCAATACCTCCGAAATGGGTGTTTATGGGTGTTTCCTCGGTTCCGTTAACATGTGTGGATGCCGAGGCGGCTCCGAAAGTCACGATGCGAAGCCCGACCATGCTTGGACTGGGGGAAGGCTGGTACGAATCGGGCGAGAGTGGACGATGGTCCGATTCGCCTCGCCGGGGTGGGGGTGGTGGGCGATGGCGTCGGCACGGAATGTCGAACAATACGGGAAGCCCGCTTGCAGTGACCACATACGGCTCGGCCACCGGACTCACAAGGCGCTCGGCCGCAAGCGGGTGGCAGTGGGGTTCGCGGTACCAATGAGAAAATGGGTAATGCCGGTGGACGGAAGGATCTCTGGTTCCAGGAAGTGGACGACGGTCGTACATGACGCAACGGTGCCGGCCACAGAGAAGACGCTGCACCATGTTGGTTTGCATTCGACCAGATCCAGCCCGATCATGCCCAGGGCCGTGGGGGTATTTCTTTCAAATGCTGCTATCACCAGTTGCCATCGAAGGTCGTTTGCAGAACCAGCGTTCGTTGTGCTCCATCGGGCTGCAATTGCGTGCCCCTGCCAATTCGTAATGACTGCGATCCACTCTTAAGCGCAGAGAAGGCATATGCGTATATGCGGGTACCCCCTAACCTCGCTAGAGCCCACTGCCCTTCCGCGGTTCAGGGTTTTCCCGATAAGGACGACCGGATATGGCTGGCGTCGAGTTCGCTCCCCTTGGCCTGCAATTTGCTGGGATTTGCCAACCAGAAGAGCACTCCCGTAAGGAGTCGCGTGGATCCGCACCCCAGGCGGCGATACAGGGTCGCTTGGGGATCGTTCTCCAGGAGGGGAAACGCAAGTGCCGCAAGTCTTCTCGCCCAAGATGAACATCATCGCGACGGCGAGCCTGCTGGGCGGCGTGTTATCGCTGGTCCTGCTGTTATGGGCCGGCCTCGTTTATACGCGGTCCTCTTACGGAACGGGCGTGGGCCTCACTCGCGTGCAGCCCGTACCTTTCAGCCATGAGCATCATGCGGGCGTGCTGGCGATCGATTGCCGCTATTGCCACACCTCGGTCGAGACGTCCTCGTTCGCCGGACTTCCGCCCACCAAGACTTGCATGAACTGCCATTCCCAGATTTGGGTCGGCAGCCAGGTGCTGGAACCGGTCCGCGCGAGCTACCGCAACAACGAGTCGCTCCGCTGGCGCCGCGTCTACAATCTTCCCGGCTTCGTCTATTTCGACCACGGCATTCACGTGCGGAAAGGCGTGGGCTGCTCTACCTGTCACGGGCGGGTCGACGAGATGCCCTTCACCTACCAGGTGCCGTCGCTGCTGATGGAGTGGTGCCTGGATTGCCACCGCAATCCCGAACGGCAAGTCCGCCCGCGCGAAGAGGTGTTCAACATGCAGTATCGCCAACCCGACGATCAGATCGCCTTGGGGCGGAAGCTCGTCAATCAATATGAGATCAAGGACCCCGTCAGTATCACCAGTTGCTCGGTGTGCCATCGATGAACAATCGCAAAGACTTGGACGCGAAACTCTCTGCGATCGAGGGGCGTCTCGGCTCCGCGCAAGGCAAACGCTACTGGCGCAGCCTGGAAGAATTGGCCGAGAGTGAAGCCTTTCAGGAACTGCTCCGCGGCGAATTTCCCCAGCAGGCCGACGTGTGGCCCGACTCGCTCAGCCGCCGCAAATTCCTCACGTTGATGGGTGCTTCGCTGGCCCTGGCCGGGCTCGGCGGCTGCGGCGTGCAGCCCGCGCCTTCGCGCGAACTGGTCCCTTACGTGGATTCGCCGGAAGAGGTCGTGCCGGGCCGGCCGCTGTTCTTCGCCACCACCATGACCCATGCCGGGGCCGGCGTCGGCCTGCTGGTGGAAAGCCACATGGGACGCCCCACCAAGGTCGAGGGCAATCCCGACCATCCCGGCAGCCGCGGGGCCACCGACCTCTATCACCAGGCCTCGGTGCTGACCCTCTACGATCCCGATCGGGCCCAGACGGTGACCTGCGCCGGACAAACCCGCACCTGGGGCGAGTTCCTCGCCGCGATCCGCGCGGCCCTGCGGAAGCAACGCGATCGCCGCGGTGCCGGGCTGCGGCTGCTCACCGAGACCGTCGTCTCGCCCACGCTGGTCCGGCAGATCGAGGATCTGCTCCAGGATCTGCCCGAGGCCCAGTGGCACGTTTGGGAGCCGCTGCACCGCGACGCGGCCTGGGGCGCGGCGCAGACGGCATTCGGCGAGCCGGTCCAGGCGGTGTACGATTTTACCAAGGCCGACGTCGTGCTCTCGTGGGACGCCGACTTCCTGCAATGCGGCCCGGGCAATCTTCCCTACGCGGCCGACTTCATGGCCCGCCGCCGCGTCCGCACCACCGTGCCCGACGCCGCCGGTGCCGCGATGAACCGGCTCTACGTGGCGGAAACCGCGGTGACCTGCACGGGCGCGAAGGCCGATCATCGTCTGCCGCTGTGGGGCAGCCAGATCGAAGTCTTCGCCCGCGGTGTGGCCCGCCGCTTGGGCATCGCCGCCGCGGGCGAGGCTCCCGCTCTCTGGCAGGAAAAATGGATCGCCGCGGTGGCCAAGGATCTTGACGCCCATCGCGGCCGCTCCCTGATCTTGGCCGGCGACCGGCAGCCCGCCGTGGTCCATTTGTTGGCCCACGCGCTGAACGACCGGCTGGGCAACGTCGGCCACACGGTTAACTACATTGCCCCCATCGACGCCCGGCCTGGCCAACGAACCCAATCGCTCCGCGACCTGGACCGGGAGATGGAGCAAGGGCGGGTAGAGATGCTCGTGATCCTCGGCGGCAACCCCGTGTACACGGCGCCCGCCGACGTGGACTTCGTCGGGCATCTGCAAAAAGTTCCCCTCCGCGTTCATCACAGTCTTGTTGCCGACGAGACTTCGTACCGCTGCCACTGGCACCTGCCCGAGGCTCATTATCTGGAAGCGTGGAGCGACGCGCGGGCGTACGACGGCACCGCGTCGATCGTGCAGCCGCTCATCGAGCCGCTCTATCAGGCCCGCTCCGCCCACGAAGTGCTGGCCCTGTTGGCCGGCCTGCAAGAAACGCCCGGCCGGCAAATCGTCCGCGAGTATTGGCGCAAGCGCGCCGCAGCGCGGCGCGAAGAAGCCGATTTCGAGCCCTTCTGGCACACGGCGCTGCACAACGGCGTCATTCCCGACACCGCCTTCAAACCCAAGCCGGTGAAGCTCACGGAAGGTTGGGAGAAACACTTGTCCCCCGGCGCTCCCGCGCCACTCGCAGCGCGCCACGCGCCGCCCGACGACGAGATGGAGATCGAGTTCCTCGCCGATCCGACCATCTACGACGGGAGCTTCGCCAACAACGGCTGGTTGCAGGAGTTGCCCAAGCCGCTCACCAAGCTCGCCTGGGGCAATGCGGCCCTCATGAGCCCGACGACCGCCAAACTCCTCGGTGTGGAGCTGGGCCGTTACGCCCATGGCGGCGAACACGGCGGGTATTTCATGCCCGTCGTCGAATTGCTGTTGGACGGCCGGTCGCTGCCGGCCCCCGCGTGGATCATGCCGGGGCATGCCGATCGCACCATCAGCGTGTATTTGGGCCATGGCCGCGAGCGCGCCGGGCGGGTTGGCGGAAGCCCGCAGCAAAGCGTGGGTTTCAACGCCTACCGGCTGCGGACCGCCGACCACCCTTGGCTCGCCGTGGGGCTGAAAGTGCGGCGGACGGACGGCACCGAGCTGGTTGCCTGCACGCAAGAACACCAGTTGATGGAAAACCGCGACCCGGTCCGCGCGGCCACGCTGGCCGAGTACCACGACCGCCCGCGTTTCGCATCCGAGCCGGAGCGGGAAAAGCAGCGGGAAGAAGGCCACGCCGGCGGCGAAGCGGTCACGCTCTACAAACCGTTCGACTACGCGCCTCCCAAGCATAAATGGGGCATGCTGATCGACCTCACGGCCTGCCTCGGCTGCCAGGCCTGCGTGGTGGCATGCCAGGCCGAGAACAACATCCCCGTCGTCGGCAAGGAGCAGGTCGCGGCCGGCCGCGAAATGCACTGGCTGCGGATCGATCGCTACATCGCCGGCACGGAGGACGATCCGCGGGAGTTCCATTTCCAGCCCGTGCCGTGCATGCACTGCGAGAACGCGCCCTGCGAGTACGTCTGCCCCGTGGCGGCCACGGTACACAGCGCCGAAGGGCTGAACGACCAGATCTACCAGCGCTGCGTGGGCACGCGTTTCTGCTCCAACAACTGCCCCTACAAGGTGCGGCGTTTCAACTTCTTCGCCTATGCGGATTTCACCACGCCCAGCCGCCGGCTGCAGTACAACCCGGACGTGACGGTCCGCTCCCGCGGCGTCATGGAAAAGTGTACCTATTGCGTACAGCGCATCCGGCACGCGGAGATCGACGCCGAAAAGGAAGGGCGGCCTATTGCCGATGGTGAGGTGTTGACCGCCTGCCAGGCCGTCTGCCCGACGCAGGCCATCGTCTTCGGCGATATCAACGACCCCCAGAGCAAAGTGAAGCAAGGGACGGACTCGCCCTTGCACTACGCGCTCTTGGCCGACTTGAACACGCAGCCGCGCACCACGTATTTGGCGGCGCTGCGGAATCCAAATCCTGAAATTGAGGTCCCCTAACATGGCGACCAGCGGGCCGGCAGCGGCAAGCGAACCCGTCGGCGGCGCGGAGCACAGTTCGGCGGGAGCGGACTATGTTCCCGCCGGCCACGACTTCCGCTCCGTAACCGAGACGGTCAGCGACCTGGTGCTCACGCGTCCCACCGGTCCGGCCTGGCTGGGCATGTTCGGCTTCAGCCATGTCCTGCTGCTCGTTTTCCTGGTCGTGGTCGCTTACCTGCTTTTCCGGGGCGTGGGTATCTGGGGTATCGACATCCCCGTCGCCTGGTGCTTCGCCATCACCAGTTTCGTGTGGTGGATCGGCATCGGGCACGCCGGCACCTTGATCTCGGCATTCCTTTTGCTGATGCACCAGAAGTGGCGCACCTCGATCAACCGCATTGCCGAGGCCATGACCATTTTCGCCGTGATGTGCGCGGGCCTGTTTCCGCTGCTGCACCTGGGCCGGCCCTGGTTCTTCTACTGGCTGCTGCCCTACCCCAATACCATGTCGCTCTGGCCGCAGTTCCGCAGCGCGCTGGTTTGGGACGTGTTCGCCGTGAGCACCTACTTCACCGTGTCGCTCTTGTTCTGGTACATGGGCATGATCCCCGACCTGGCCACGCTCCGCGACCGTGCCACCAACCGCCTGACGCAGATGGTCTACGGCATGCTGGCCCTGGGCTGGCGCAACTCGGCCCGGCACTGGCACCGCTTCGAGATGGCCTATCTGCTGCTGGGCGGACTGGCCACGCCGCTGGTGATCTCGGTCCACTCCGTGGTCAGCTCCGATTTCGCCATTTCCCTGATGCCGGCCTGGCACGAAACCGTCTTTCCGCCGTACTTCGTCGCCGGCGCCATTTTTTCCGGATTCGCCATGGTGATCCTGCTCTGTATCCCCGTCCGGCACTTCTACCACCTCAAGGAGTTCATCACCATCGACCATCTCGACGTGATGGCCAAGTTGCTGCTGACCACCAGTTTCCTGACCTCCTACGGATACCTCAGCGAACAGTTTCTCTCCTGGTACGCCGGCGAGACCGTGGAACACTACACCTACTGGAACCGGCTCACCGGCTTCGGCCAATATGCCACGATCACCTGGATCCTCTTTACCTGCAACAGCATCGTGCCGCAAATCCTGTGGATTCGCCGGCTCCGCCGCAAGGAGGTGGTGCTGTTCGTTGTTTCCCTGTTGGTGCTGACCGGCATGTGGCTGGAACGCTACATGATCATCACCACCAGTCTGCACCGCGATTACTTGCCTTCCGCGTGGGGTATGTTCGCGCCGACGATCTGGGACATCCTCACCTATCTGGGTTCGCTGGGAGTGTTCCTGGCGGCTTTCCTGCTGTTCGCCCGCTTTCTGCCGATTCTCTCGATGTCGGAAACGCGGGCCCTCTTGCCCGGCGCCCACGGGCCGGAGGTAGGACGATGAAACCCGGACCGGCGATCCACGGGCTGATGGTGGAATTCCTCACCGCCGCCGAGATCCTCAGTGCCACCCGCCGCGCCCGCCAGGCCGGATATCGCGAGATGGACGCCTACACGCCCTATCCGGTCGAGGGGCTTTCCGCCGAGTTGGGCATGCGGCGTTCTCGCATCCCCTTCGTCGTGCTAATGGCGGGAATGGTGGGGGCCGGCGTGGGATTCTTCATGCAGTATTACTCGATGGCCGTCAACTATCCCTGGAATGTGGGCGGCCGGCCCTACAACAGTTGGCCGGTCTTCGTTCCCATCGCCTTCGAAATCATGGTGCTGGTGGGGTCGCTGGGAGCGTTCTTGGGAATGCTCTTCCTCAACGGCCTGCCGCGTCCGCATCATCCGGTGTTCAACGTGCCGCAATTCGCCCGTTCCAGCCAGGACCGTTTTTTTCTTTGCATCGAGACCACCGACCCGCATTTCGACCGCGTCGCCACCGCCGCGTTTCTGGCCGCGCTGGGGCCGCAGGGCGAGGTCATCGTGGTTTCCAATGAACTCCCCCCGCCCGCAAGCGAGATAGGGGCGATTTCAAAGGTACTCCCCTCGCCCGCAAGCGGGAGAGAGGCCGGGGGTGAAGGCGCTTCGCATTGACGAAAGGCGATGATTGTGGCCGAGGCAAAAATCATACGGACATGGCTGCCCCTGCTGCTCGTGCTGTTGGCCGGTTGCCGGCAGCGGATGGCCGACCAGCCCAGCTACAAACCGCTGGATGCGTGCGATTTCTTTCCCGACGGCCGCTCGGCGCGTCTCTTGGTTCCCGGTACCGTGCCCCGCGGATACCTGCGTACCGATACCGCGCTGCTGACCGGCCGCCGCACCGCCAAGGGCGCCGAGCAAGACCTTGTTACCGGGTTCACCCGGGCCGACTTGCGCGCCCAGATACAACCCCAGCAGCCCCAGGCGGCCATTGATGAGAAAGCCCTGTATGCCCAGTTCGTGGACGTGTTTCCCTTCCCCATCACCGAGCGGATCGTCGAGCACGGCTACCAGCGTTACATGATCTACTGCGTGGTGTGCCACGACCCGTTGGGAACCGGCCACGGCAAGATCGTCGAGCGCGGCTACACCCCACCCCCGTCGTATCACAACGATCGCCTCCGCCGCGCGCCGCCAGGCTACCTCTTCGCGGTCATCAGCGAGGGCTACGGCTCCATGCCGTCCTACGCCGCCCAGATTCCCCCGCGCGATCGTTGGGCCATCGTGGCCTACCTGCGGGCGCTCCAAGCGAGCCAGCACTCCCCCGTCGCGGCGGCGGCGCGCTCGCCCCAGGAGCCGCGCGCTTTGGGTGGCATGCCCTCACGACGCGAAGCGTCGGGTGGGCATGTCCTTTACGTTCAAGCTGCCCAAGGGAGTGAAAAAGCGCCATGAACAACGCCGCCCCGCTGCACCCCACGGAACGGATCGCCCACTGGCAGCGGCGATCGCTGGCCGTCGGCCTCATCGCCCTGGCGGTCTGCATCCTCGGCGGGTTTTTCCAACCGGCGCAGTTCTTCCGCGCGTATCTGCCCGCCTATCTCTTCTACCTCGGCCTGGCGCTGGGGTCCATGGCGGTTCTCATGATCTATCACTTGACCGGCGGCGCCTGGGGCTTCTTGATCCGCCGCATGCTCGAGGCGGGCATGCGGACGCTGCCGCTGGCGGCGGTGTTCTTTGCGCCCATCGCCTTCGGGATACGGCATCTCTACCCCTGGGCCCAACCGGATCTTGTCGCCCAAAGCGCGAAGCTCCAACACGAATCGTTCTTCCTCAATCCACCGTACTTCTGGATGCGTGCCGCGGCCTATTTCCTGCTCTGGCTGGGGATGGCCTTCTGGCTCAACTTCTGGTCGTGCCGCGAGGACCGTACGGGCGACTCACGGCTGTCGTGGAAATGCCGCCAACTGAGCGCTTTGGGCGCGGTAATTTATGGCGTTACGTTACACTTTGCCGCGGTCGATTGGGCCATGTCGCTGCTGCCCGCCTTTCATTCGACCATCTGGGGGCCGCTGTTTGCCGTGGGCCAGATGCACTCCGCGCTGTGCTTGGCCCTGATCGTGTTGGCAGCCCAGGTGAAGCGCGCGCCGCTGGCCGAAGTGGTTTCGAAAAGCGCCCTCAACGATCTGGGGAGCCTGCTGCTGGCGCTGTTGATCCTTTGGGCCTACATGGCCTGGTTCCAATTCATGCTCATCTGGATCGCCAATCTGCCCGTGGACATCATCTATTATCTCCCCCGCACGAGCGCTACCTGGCAGTGCCTGATCGGGGCGATCTTCCTCTTGCACTTCGCGGTCCCCTTCTTCCTGCTATTGATGCGCCCCTTGAAACGCAGCGCGGGCGCTCTGGCCCGGATCGCCGGGCTAATCCTCTTCATGCAGCTTGTTTACCTGTACTACCAGATCACGCCCATGTTTCCCGCTGTTACGTTCGGCGGGCACTGGATGGATTTCCTCACGCCGATCGCCCTGGGCGGAATATGGTTGGCGCACTTTTTATGGCAACTCGGGCGCTGCCCCCTGGTTGCCCCGCGCGACCAACAGCAGGCGGCCGCCTTGTACCTCCGCCGTCTTGACGACGAGCAAGCGGCCCAAGCGGAGGCGATTGGCCTATGAGTCACGCGGAGAAGGAAATTCACTATCCGGACGGGCGCATCGAGCATCCCGACGCGCGTTATGAAGCGAAAGACGTGCGCTTCGGCGCGATACTGGCCCTGGTGAGCGCCGTGGGCGTCGTCTTGCTCGTTCTGTTTTCCGTGATCTGGTTTTTCTTCCGGGCCGAACAGCGCATCCAGGCGGAAAACAAGCAGTCGCCGTATCCGCTCGCGCCTGGCCCGCGAAACCCACTGCCGCCGCAGCCGCGGCTGGAGCAGATCGACCGCATGCACGACAAACAGGCCGGCAACGCGATCGACCCCCTCGCAGAAATGGAGAAGCAACTGCACAGTTCCGGGCCGACCGCGGAAAAAGGGTTCGTGCACATTCCCATCGAGGAAGCGATGCACAAGATCGCCGATCAACTCCCGGTCCGGAAGCCGCCGCTGCCCGGCAGCCATGACTGTGGCCTGCTCGACGACGGCGCGTCGAACTCCGGCCGCATGTTCCCAGGAGCCGCGCCATGAAACGAATCCTCAATCTCCTTTTTCCGCTGCTCGTCCTTGGTCTCGCTCTGGGGCATGCCCACGCCGCCAGCCCGGCGCAGTTGAAAAGCGTGGGCTTCGACCAGCGTCTCAACGAGCAGGTGCCGCTGGACCTGGTATTCAGCGACGAGACCGGCAAGTCGGTGAAATTGGGCGATTACTTCGGCCACAAACCGGTGATCCTGGTGCTGGCCTACTATCGCTGCCCCATGCTCTGCACGCTGGTGCTCAACGGGCTGGTGCAGGGGATGCGCGATATGCCCTTCACCGCCGGCCGCGATTACCGCGTGGTCACGGTCAGCTTCGACCCCCGCGAGACCCCGGCCCTGGCGGCCGCCAAGAAGAAGAACTACGTCGGGCGGTACGGGCGGCCCGGCGCCGCCGAAGCCTGGCACTTCCTCACCGGCAAGGCCGAGTCCATCCGGCGTCTCACCCGCGCCGTCGGCTTTCGCTACGTCTATGACGCCCTGCAGGACCAGTACATCCACACCAGCGGCATCATGATCTTAACGCCTTCCGGGCGTATCTCGCGCTATTTCTACGACATTCACTATCCGGGCCGCGATCTGCGGCTGGGGCTGGTCGAGGCCTCGGCCGGCCGCATCGGCTCGCCCGTCGACCAGGTACTGCTCTATTGTTTTCACTACGACCCGGCGATCGGCAAGTATTCGGCCAGCGTGCTGAATTTCGTGCGTCTGGGCGGTGCGCTCACCATCGTAGGGTTGATCGCCATGGTCTGGTATCTGCTCCAGCGAGAGCCGCGCAAATGGGCCGTGGCTCCGGACGGCGCCGCGAACCGTGCGCCGCCCGCCACCGTGCGGCATGACGCGATGCAACCGGGAGTCCCGCGATGATCGGCCAGATCGCCTTGTATCCGCAGGAAGCGTCGAGCACGGCCCCGCAGGTCGACTTGCTGTTCCTCTTTCTCGTGAGCGTGTGCAGCGCGGTCGGCCTGCTGGTGGCGTTCTTGATGATCTTTTTCTGCATCCGCTACCGCCGCCGGCCCGGCGACACCGGCAATCCGCCGGCAACCCATTCCTCGGACGCGCTGGAGTGGTTCTGGACCTTGACGCCCTTGGTCATTTTCTTCTTCATGTTCGCGTGGGGGGCGCACGTCTATTTCGGCGCCTTCCGTCCGCCGGACGATGCCGCCACCGTCTACGTCGTCGGAAAGCAATGGATGTGGAAAATTCAGCATCCCGAAGGGCAGCGGGAAATCAACGCGCTGCACGTCGCCGTGGGGCGGCCGGTCCGGCTGGTGATGACCTCCGAAGACGTGATCCACAGCCTGTTCATCCCCGATTTCCGCATCCACATGGATCTGCTGCCGGAGCGCTATACCTCGGTTTGGTTCGAGCCCACGCGCGCGGGGATTTACCACCTGTTCTGCTCGCAATACTGCGGTACGAACCACGCCGGCATGGTCGGCCAGGTCATCGCCATGGAGCCGGAGCAATACGGCAACTGGCTGCAACGGAAGGCCGAGGGCTCGCTGGGCCTGCAAGGACGGAAGACGTTTCTCAAGTATCGTTGCGTCAGTTGCCATAGCGCCAACGCCGCCGCCCGGGCGCCCGTCCTCGAGGGGCTCTACGGCAAGCCGGTGGCGCTCGACGACGGCCGCGTGGTCACGGCCGACGAGAGCTATCTCCGCGAATCGATCATCTACCCCAGTGCCAAGATCGTGGCCGGCTACGAAAACGTCATGCCCACTTTCAAAGGCCAGGTGAGCGAAGAGGAGATCATTGAACTCATTGCATTCATCAAGTCGCTCAAGCCGGGCGAGACGCCCGACCGCGTCGAGAGTTTTCCGCCGCCCCAAAGCACCCCGCCGATCAATACCAAGGAGTGACAAAGCGTGAGCACCGCAACCCCGGTCCAACCCTTGCCGCCTGTCCCGCTCCAACGGCCGCGGGCGACGTACCTCAACGTCGCGCACACCATTTCCTCCTGGCTCCTGACCACCGACCACAAACGCATCGCCATCCTCTACCTGGTCCCCGTCACGCTGATGTTCTTCATCGGCGGCGCGGCGATTGCCGTCGACCGCCTCAACCTGCTCACGCCCGAGGGCGGCCTGGTCAGCGCCGACAGCTATAACAAGTTCTTTACGATCCACGGCGTGGTGATGGTGTTCTTTTTCCTCGTGCCGGTGATCCCCGCGGTGCTGGGAAACTTCTTTCTGCCGATGATGATCGGCGCCAAAGACCTCGCTTTTCCGCGGATCAACCTGCTGAGCTGGTACCTCTACATGGCCGGGGCCGCCTGGACCCTGTATGCCGTGCTGGCCGGCGGGGTCGATACCGGCTGGACCTTCTACACCCCCTACAGCTCGGAAGCGTCGCACTACAACGTCGCCCTGACCATGGTCGGCGTGGTGATCGCCGGCTTCTCTTCGCTGCTGACGGGCTTGAACTTCATCGTCAGCACGCATTGGCTCCGCGCGCCGGGCCTGTCGTGGTTCCGCCTGCCGATCTTCGTCTGGACGATGTACGCCACCAGCTTCATCTTCCTACTGGCCGTGCCGGTGCTGGCCATGGCCCTGATTCTGGTGATCATCGAGCGCGTGTTGCACGTCGGCATCTTCGATCCGGCCCTCGGCGGCGACCCGCTCTTGTTTCAGCACCTCTTCTGGTTCTATTCGCACCCGGCCGTGTACATCATGATTCTGCCGGGAATGGGCGTGGTGAGCGAGGTCATTCCCTGCTTCGCCCGCAAACAGCTCTACGGCTACAAGTTCGTGGCCTATTCCAGTTTCGGCATCGCCGGCCTGGGCTTTTTCGTCTGGGCGCACCACATGTTCGTGGCCGGGATTTCCATGTATGCGGCCCTGATGTTCTCCAGCTTGAGCTTTCTGGTGGCCATTCCCTCGGCCATCAAGGTCTTCAATTGGACGGCCACGCTCTACAAGGGCTCGATCACTTTCGAGGCGCCCATGCTCTTCGCGCTGGGGTTCGTGGCGCTGTTCACTTTCGGCGGCATGTCCGGGCTAATGCTGGCCACCCTCGGCATCGACATGCACGTTCACGACACCTACTTCGTCGTGGCGCACTTTCATTTCATCATGGTCGGCGGAATGGTGCTGGGCTACATGGCCGGGCTGCACTATTGGTGGCCGAAGATCACCGGCCGCATGTACTCCGACCGCTGGTCGCGCGTGGCGGCCTTGATCATCTTCTTCGGCTTCTTCCTCACGTTCCTGCCGCAATTCGTGCTCGGCTACAACGGCATGCCCCGCCGCTACCACATGTATGTCCCCGAGTTCCAGGTGTGGAACGTGATGTCCACCGCCGGGGCTTCGATCCTGGGCGTCGGGTACCTGCTGCCGCTGTGTTACTTGATCCCCTCGCTCTGGTTCGGCAAGCCGGCCCCGCGCAATCCCTGGCATGCCACCGGCCTGGAATGGCAGACCGATTCGCCGCCGCCGAAGGAGAACTTCGCCACCAGCCCCGTCGTCTTCCACCCGCCCTACCAGTACCACTTGGGAAAGGCGCAAAATGAGCCCTGAAACGAGCCTCCTCACCGCCGCGGAGCGCGAAGCCCTCGAGCACACCATGCTCGTGCGCGGACGCCTCGAAGAGCAGTTCGAGAACCTCGACCAGCAACATCAGGCCGCCGCCCTGGGGATGTGGGTCTTTCTCGCCACCGAGGTGATGTTCTTCGGCACCCTGTTCCTCGCCGTGGCCGTCTATCGCTATCTCTACCCCGCGGTATTCCAGTGCGCCAGCGCGCAGCTCAACTGGCTCATCGGCGGCATCAACACCATCGTGCTCCTGGTCAGCAGTCTGACGATCGTGTTGGCCGTGCACCATGCCCGGCACGGCCGCCGCGATCGCATCGTGTTGTTTCTCGGCCTCACGGCCCTGCTGGGCGTCTGCTTTCTCTGTCTCAAAGGGATCGAGTATTACATCGACTACCGCGAATACCTGATCCCGGGCTGGCGATTCGACCCCGGCCCATGGATCACCGAGCGCGGCCTGCGGCCCGACCAGGTGCCGCACGTCAAACTGTTCCTCTTGCTGTACTGGATCATGACCGGCTTCCACGCCCTGCACGTGACCATCGGCATCGCGGCCGTGCTGGCGATGCTCGTGCTGGCGCGGCGGGATTGCTTCTCTGCGGTGTACTACGCGCCGGTCGACGTCACCGCCCTATACTGGCACTTTGTGGATATCGTATGGATCTTCCTGCTGCCGACGCTGTACTTGCTCGGCACGCACCACTGGGGTCAATAAACGGTCAACCGCCGAGGCAATCATGTCCGAGCGCACTCTTTCGCCGATCACCTATATCGTGATCGACCTGGTCCTGGTGTTTCTCACTATCCTCACGGTCGCCCTGTCCTTCGTGCCGGAAACCGCGGTTCGGCATCTTGCGGGCGGCTTCGCGATTGCGGTCGTCAAGGCCGCGCTGGTGGTCTTGTTCTTCATGCACGCCCTGCGAAGCCGTGCGCAAACCCGGGCCGTCATCGTGGTCACGAGTTTCTGGTTGGCGGTCGTGATGCTCGTCTTGACGTTCAGCGACTTCGCCACCCGCGGTCTGATCCCCAACCTGCCGGGACATTGACTATGACAACTACTGTGGAGAAGTCCGGGGCGCCCTATGCCCTCGGCCTCACCTCGTTGGCATTGGGCGCGGTGGCGCTGCTGCTGTTCTTCATGCCGGTCCTGGGCCTCCCGCTGGCCGGCGCCGGACTGTTGTTCGGCCTGATCGCCCTGTTCGCGGCCCTCTTCGGCGGGCGATCCAGCCTGCGCTGGGCTGTCCTGGGGATCGCGCTGTCGCTGTTGGCCTTGGCGGCCGACTTCGCCGTCGCGCTGGCTCCGGCGGGCTACCTGCCCCATCAAGCCCAGCCGCGCACCTGGCAGCCGCCGGCGGCCCGTCCCTACGTTCCGCCTCCGGCCGATCCCGGCTTTTGGTCCAGCCCGTATGGTCAAAATAATCAGCCAAGCTGCAAGTGTCAACCTACAGGGAAGTTACGAGACTGCGACGGACAAGCATTTCGGCCGATTGACACCCTTTGACAGCCGAAGCATGCTGGAGTTTCCGCCCTCGCCTTCAGCATCGGTGAACCATGAGCTTCGCTCTTCAACCCTGGCAATTTCTGCTGGTGATTCTCGCCGGCTGGATGAACCAACTGCGACAACAGATCATCGAGTTCCAGCGGAACGATGACGAGCGACGACGATTGGCTGTGAAGGCGAAAGTCTTGGGAAGAAAGGTGTTGGACGAGATCGGCCGCCTATTCACACCAGACACGCTCCTTCGCTGGCATCGGGAGCTGGTAGCCCAGAAATGGGATTACAGCGCCCGGCGAAAGTAGAAGCCCGGGCTGCCGCCGACACCGGAAGAGATCGTTCAGTTGGTCGTCCAGATGGCCCGGGAGACCCCGCGTTGGTGTGCTGCGCCACCGATTTCTTACAACGCCAACGGGTGGCTCAGTTTGCCTTTTCTCCGCTGGAATCGGTTGAAATGACGGCTTGATCACACTAACGGGAGATTATCTTGGAAGGGAGCCCGCAATTCCAGCCCGTTCCTTCCCCAGAGCTCCCATGCCTAAGCCGCGTCCCAAGATTCCCGTGCCCAAAGGCTGGCCTGCTTCCGTCAAGTCCGCGGTTCTCCACGTCATCGCTCTCGCCCAGTTCACCATGACCTATGCCCGCGGTTGGGCCGGGGATAGTGTCAATATCCGCGTCCGACTGAAAGCGGAACTGAATCAGGCGAACCAGGACAACGCCCTGCTACGCGAGGAGATGCGTATCAAAGACGCTCGGATGACCCAGCTTGATCCGCATCATCGGCCACACTATCCGCCCACCGAACGCTTGGCGATTCTGGAGTTGAAAGCTGCGCGGGGCTGGTCTCTGGAGCAGACGGCCAATGCCTTTCTGGTCACGGCAGCGACGGTCGCCAGTTGGCTCCGGCGGGTGGATGAGCAAGGCCCGAACGCCTTGCTCCAACTCCGCACGCCGGTCAATCGTTTTCCGGACTTCGTCCGCTACCTCGTGCAGCGGCTCAAGGCTCTCTGTCCGGGCATGGGCCAGGTGAAGATGGCCCAGACGCTGGCCCGTGCCGGTCTGCACTTGGGGGCCACCACCATCCGCCGGATACTGAAAGAAAAGCCCTTCCTCACGCCGTCGGAAAATAATGACACCATGACCGGCAAACAACGGGTGGTCATGGCGAAGTATTGCGGACACGTATGGCACGTTGACCTGACTACGCTACCGACATCGGGTTTCTGGACCACTTGGTTTTCCTTCGCATTGCCTCAATGTTGGCCCTTTGCGTGGTGGATCGCCCTTGCCGAAGATCATTTCTCCCGCCGCGTCATGGGTTACGCCCTGTTCCGTAAGGAGCCCACGTCCGTCCAGGTTCGTGCGATGCTTGGGCGGGCCATTGTCGTAGCGGGCAAAGCACCACGTTATCTGGTCTGCGACAAAGGGCCACAGTTCCGGTGTGATGGATTCAAAGACTGGTGCCATCGTAAAGGAATCAAGCCGCCGCGCTACGGAGCGGTCGGCAAGCATGGCAGCGTTGCGGTGATTGAGGGACTGATTATAACGGTCAAGGGTATGCTACGCTGCTTACCGCGGGTGCCATTTCGATCCGCAGCCTTCCGTCGCGAGGTTCAACTCACGATCGACTGGTACAATGAGCATCGGCGGCATACGACCCTCCACGGTCGCACGCCGAATGAGGTGTACTTGAAACGTTTTCCTGCCAATCGCACGCCACGTTTCGAGTCGCGCGAGTGTTGGCCGCTTGGATCTCCGTGTTCAGGTCCTTGGGCCTTGGTGAGAGGCCAGCCGGGCGCAAAGGTGCAGTTCGACGTGGCATTCCAAGCCGGGCGCAGACACTTGCCCGTCGTGTCCGTCAAGCGTGCCGCATAGCGGAAGACGACGAATGTCTTCGTGCCTCAGCAATCGTGGTCTGCACCGAAAGTGTTGAGCAACCTCCGTTAAAGTTGTTCGCCGTTCGTCTTGCCAAAGATCTGCTCGGGCTTCGCGGCAACGTGTCCATGACAGCCCGATTTCCGCTCGAATGTCGACATTCTTGACCACCGTCACACGGGGTTCGCTCCTCCGTCACGCTCGCCGTCAAGAATCGGTAGCGTATGACACCTGCAGGTTGACACTTGCAGCTTGGCTGATTATTTTGACCCTACGGGGAACAGACATGCGGACGAATCTTGCCCTCACGGTTCGCGGGTTACACCAGAAAACACATCGCTCGTCTGTCCGGTGCGCCCGTGATGGTCGACCGCACGGATGCGATAGTAGTACGTCGTATGCGGCTTCAAACCTTTGTCTTCGAGGGGGACAACCACGTAAGGGCCGGGCGGAACCTTAGCCACGAGGGCGCTTGGGCCAAGCGCGAACTGCGGCGTTTCACCGCGGAATAGCTCGTAGTGTGACACGTCGCAATCCCTGTTCTGACCCCATTGAAAATAGAGCATGTCCGACTTGTCGCCGAGCCACGCCCGTGGATCGGAAATGAGTCCCGTATAGGCCATACCTACCTTCGCGGGCGGCGACGTCGCGTTGGCCCGCGTTGTTGCCCGCACGCTGTCCGAGATCGGCCCCTGACGCAACTGGTCGTCGACCGCAGCCAGACGATAGTACCGAACCGCGCCAGGCTTGAACGCTTCTTCTGTAAATCGCGTCTGACGCGTCGTGGCCGCCAGGTGATAAGCGTCCGGAGAGAAATCCGCGTCGTCACCGCGGTACACGTTGTATTGCCGCGCACCCGGCACAGCGATCCATTGCAACCCTATGGATTTGTCCGAAACGACGCCGACGGTGGCTTTCGGAGCCGCCGGGCCGGCGCCTTGGGACTCGATGCGAATGGTCACATAGCCGAATGGGGCACACCCAACCAACGGTCGATCCATCGCCGCGCGGTCCTGCTCGACCAGCGAACATCGCATCAGCCGCAGGTCTTTGCCCCAGCCCGTCGTGAGCGTCGCCGCGTCGACCGCCAGTCCGTCGGTTTCATGTAGCCGCGCGATGACGCCTCGGCCCGGCGCCTCACTCAACTTGAGCGTGAGCAGGCTGACATTGGGCGCGTCGATGGAAAGGAAGCTGTGTGACCCGCCGGGCAGTGTCCCTTTCTGCGTTTGGTCGATCATCCGGGCAAAAACTGGCGTGACCGCCCGCTCGGCAAACCGCGCCACTCGTGCCTCGTGAAGGCTGCCAGCGTGGCTGTAAATCACATAGCGATAACGCAAGTTGATGTGCGATGGGCCGGTGACATGGGCATGTCCGTACGGCCAATCGGTGAAGATATAGGAGTAGAGGTGCGACGTGGTCAACGGTTCGCCGAAGGCCTTCTTGTCGGCGTGAATCTTCCCGCAGTCCACCAACTGGCTGTCAAACTGCACCAAGGCCACGCCAAATTGCTCGTTGCCGACATCGGTCCAATCGCGCGCCGCCATGTAGGCCTCGGTCCCGTGGCCTGTCTGGTCGTCGTGCGGCCGGGCGACGCAGCCGTTGAGTCCCACGCGAAACACGCCCTGGGGCACGGCGAAGGGGAAGGCGTAATACCCAAACCGCTGGCAGCAATTCGCGCTGGCCAGATCGCGCACGTGGTCGAGCCGGTTGTCGATGTCGATCCGCTTCTCATGCAACGGCAACGCCACTCGCCGCTCGATCGCGGCGCCACTGGCCAAATGTTCCGCGCGGGCGATCACCGTTTGGTCCAGGGCAGACGTCTCGATCTCGAACCGCGCGTCGCCCGGCGTGGAGAAGCTCTTGTGCACGTCTCTCGTGTAGACAAACTGGTTGCAGCGGTACGGGGCCGCCCCGTCGACCAGTTGCCGGTCGAGTTGCTTGTCGAGAATGCTGGCGATCGAGCCGTCTGCGGCGAACGCTACGCGGTAAAACGTGTTTTCCACCGTCGGCGGCTTGACGCACGGACGTCGTGTGACCACGTCCGCGTCGCCTCGGCCGAGCCGGTACACCGCATAGCCGAGCGGGGGGACCTGCGATGTTCGGAAACGCAACGTGCGGCCCTCGATCACAGTAGCGATGGGCGCAGTGTCGGCCGAGCGGACGCAGCGCAAGTGCGCACAGGACTCCGGTAGGCGGACCTCGACGGTCTCCACGTGCGACTGGAGCGTCGGGTTGAACACGATGACCGATGGCCCGTCGACGGGCACCGAGGCCGCCAGTGCCGGCAGCGCCCGGGCGTTTTTCACCTCCGCCGTATCCATCGCCCGCTCGATCCAGTCGCGCTTCTGCATCCAGGTGTCGTACACCGGACGGCCCGAATAATGGCCCGTCCCATAGCCGTGCTCGTCGTTCGAGATCAGCTCGTCCCATGCTCGGTGGAACGCGGTCGTGGGGTAGACATACTGAGGATCCGCCAGTCGCACCAGTGTGGCCAGCTTCTCGGCAGTGGGCAGAAGCCGGTCCGCCGAACGCTTCATCGCCAGCAGGTTCGGCGTGGAAAGCGGGTGCTGCGCCCAGCCTCCGGTGATGTCGCCGCGAAGTGTGGGAATCTTGTCGCCAAAACGCTTTTCCACCTCACGGAACGGCTCCGACAGGTCGCCGACGGTGCGCAGCTCGGGCCAACGCCAACGGGCGTTCCACGCCTTGGCCAACGCGGCAAACCGCAGATTGGGCGGCTCGTTGTCGTCATAGTTCGATACCAGCCAAATGTCGTACGGATAACGCGATTCGAGCAGGGCAAGCTGCCGGGCCATCCGCGGAGCGACCGCGTCGGGCTCCGTGACCAGCGGTGGACGACCGCTGCACGTGCGGATGCCGAAATCATGGCCCGTTTCAATATAATGCGGGTTGGCCCAGACCAACATGCGGCTTTTTGCGTCGGGCCCTTGCCAATAGAAGAGGTGCGGCAATGTTGCGTCCCAACCGACGTCGATCCGGCTCCCATGCACCGTCTCGGGGTTCCAGCTATTGGGCAGGAACACCAGGTTCTTGATCCCCGCATCGGCATAGGCCGTCACCAGCGGCCAGGTGATCCCGTTGTTGTCGACCATCATCATGGTGTCTGCTGGCAGTTGCCAGCGATCACGGGCCTGCTGGGCGTAATACGCGCTGCGGCAGAGTTCTTCGAAGCCGTAGACCTGCGTATGATTGCCCGAGTGCGATGCCCCGACCGCGAAGACACCCTGCCGCGCGTACTTCTCGACGATCTCGCTAGCCGCCCGCTCGGAACGGTCCCGCGGGTAGTTCAGCCACCACCAAAGGCCTTCGACCACATAACGAAAACGCGACGCGTCGGGCCAGTCGGACGTCTGATCGGCCAGTTGCCTCGCCTGGTCGATGAAGCCCACCGTCATGTGCCGCTGCTTATACTGCGAATCATGCAGCCCGATGTCGATATGGGCCGACTTGAGCCCATACAGCGTCCAGTGCCGGGGTGGGTTCCAGGTCAACGTCTTTTCGGCCAGCGTCTCAGCGGCGGCTGCAAGCATCCAACGTGTTACGATCGGGTGTCTTGGCTCTTGCAGGAGGACTGTCATGGAGTTCTTCCCCTCGCGGATCGCGCCAAGCGGTTCTTCAACCAGCAACCTCGCGTCGGCCCAGATCCGCAAGACGCAGGCATCCGCCGGTTTCTGGCACTGGGCGCACAGTTCAATCCTCTGAAGCGGCGGCTCGTCGCGTGAGACGAGCGGTAACCGTTCACGCCCCGGAGGGCGATTTTGGCTGAATTGATCTGGACAGGCAGGCGGATTTCGGCGACATCAATGGCATGTTGCTCGGAATCTCGGAAGAAATCATCGCCCGCCAGCCGCCGGAGGCTCAGGCCATCATTCGCCTGTTGTTGGCGGAGATTGCCAAACTGGAGGCACGCATCAAGGAGTTGGAGGGCGGGCGAAAGACGCCCCAGAACTCCTCTTTGCCACCGAGCAGTGTGCATCCCCATGCCAAGCCTGCCCTGCCCAAGCGTAAGTCGAAAAAGAAACGCGGCGGACAGCCAGGGCACAAGAAACATGAGCGGTCGTTGATTCCCACCGAGGACTGCGACGACGTGAAGCCTCTCAAACCGACCGAATGCCGCCGCTGCGGCGAGAAACTGTCGGGCAATGATCCCGAACCCCTGCGGCACCAGGTGTGGGAATTGCCCGAGATCAAGCCGCACGTGACCGAATACCAGCGGCATCGGCTGGGGTGTCCGGCGTGTGGGGAAACGACCTGTGCAGAATTGCCGTGCGGCGTGCCCCAGGGGCAGTCGGGGCCGCGCTTGATCGCCTTCACCGCACTTCTGATGGCCTACTATCGCCAAAGCAAGCGACGTACGGCCGAGTTTCTCCGTACGCTGCTTGGCCAACCCTGCTGTCCGGCGCTGACGGTAAAGATCGAAAACCAGGCGACGGTGGCGGTGCGGCCGTGCTACAAGGCGTTGGCGGCCCAACTCCCCGCCGAGGAGCAGTTGAACATTGATGAAACGGGGACCAAGCAGGAAAACGACAAGGCTTGGCTGTGGACACGGCCGCGGCAAGTCCTATCGCCGCAGCCCGAGAGGAGCTTTCGGTCGGCGACTTTCGCTTCGACGGCCCTATCGGCTCGGCCGGAGTAAGGATCGCGAAGCTGGGAACGAACCATTTCCGGATGACGCTCTCGCACGCCCCGCAATACCTCGATTGGGCCAACAGTTGCCAGTTTCAGATCACCGGCAACGCCAAGGGGAACCGGCTGCTTTTGGAGGTCGAATTCGAGCATCCCAAGCCGCAGTATCGGTTTGACGAGTATTTTCACTCGTGGTCCTACGACGGCCACAACTGGCGGCCGATCTGCTGGAAGGAGAAGTCGAACGGCAGGCATAACAGCCTGGAGTTCCCGGTGTTCGAGCAAGACCGGGTTGATTTTGGCCTCCAGGTGCCCCTGTCGTACGAAGATTCGGTCCGGATGCTGGAAACCTGGAGCAAGAACCGCTGCTGTCGACTGCACGTGCTGGGCAAGTCGCTAGGTGACCGCCAACTCTGTCGTCTGGAAATTACCGATCCGGACAGCCCGTACCCGCGCCGCGTACGGTGGGGCCATTATTTCGCTAACCAGCATCCGGGCGAGCACAACTCTCAGTGGCGGATGGTGGGCATGATCGATTGGCTCTTGAGCGACGCTGGTGCGGATTTGCGTCGCCGCAGCATCTGCTATTTCATCCTCATAATGAGCCCCGACGCGCCGTCGCAAGGCTGGTATCGGGTGAATGCCCAGGGCGTCGATATGAACCGTTCCTATCGGATCGCGGGCGCCGATTCGACCTTGCAGGCGCACGAAGCCTACGTGTTCCAGAAGGACCTGGAACAGCTCATGGCGTCGGGGTCGCCGATCGCCGATGCCTGGTCGATGCACACCTGGAGCGGCAATGTGGACCCCATGCTGTTTCCCGGGCCGGAAGTCGGCAGCTGCCTGGGCCCCAAGGAGTTACTGGATGAGTTGCTGGCCAAGCATGATCCCCGAAAGCTGGTCCGGCCGCTCCATTTTCCGAAGATGGAAGGCGACACCATGTGGAGCAGTGGCCCACACCGGCAGTTCGGCATGACTACCGTGCTTTGCGAAGGGGCGGGCAACATCTTGACCGAACGCGACAATCGCGACTCGGGCGTGGTAATCATCAAGGCCCTCAACCAGTACTACCGAGGATTACGGCAGTGATTCAGTTGGCCCTTCACGCACAACGCTAGCATGGTCGTTGAAAAGTTCTACTGTTGCTGCGCCGCCACCTACAAGGAGTCCCATGATGAGATTGTTGTCGCCGGTGAAGCGTGAAGTCTTGGTCGCCGTAATCGTGCTGGCCGTCGGTGGTCACCTCCGTTGCCATGCCGAAACCTATTACCTCTCTCCCAACGGTTCCGATTGCCAGGAAGGGACATCGCCCCCGAAAGCGTGGCAAACGATCAGCCGGGCGAATAAGGCTCCGCTCCAGCCGGGCGATAGCGTGCTGCTGGAAGGCTGTGGCGCCTTTCCTGGCAATCTGCTGGTTTGTGCCTCAGGTACAGCGAAAGCGCCGATCACCATCGCGTCTTATGGGCGCGGCGTGGCCACCATCCGCGGCGGCGATTCCTACGGCATCCACCTAGTCAACTGCCAGTACGTCGAGGTTCGGAACCTGCACCTCGCGGGTTCGGGGGTGACATCCGGCGGCAAGTCCACCAACAAGGCCATCGGGCTGGACATCTACAGCACGGTCACCACGGGCAAGCCGTGGCAGAGCATCCATGTCGACAGAGTCGCCGTCAAAGGCTTCTGCGAGGGCATGGACCAACGCCCAGGGCCAATGTGGCTTGCTGCCCGAGGAAGACCCGGCCCACGATACCGTCGTGCTGCCGCTGAAGTATCTCTACCAGAACCCAGCCCAAGCGGCCTTCGTCGGGCCGACCTGCCCAATGCGGGTCAACGTCATGGTGCGGTTCTTGTACGAAATCGAGCGGAGCTATTACCGGCAGATGCACGACCATCTGAGGCAAATTGGCGTCAAAGTGCCGATCACGGGCACCAACCAGCCGTTCTGCCCGGCCAGTGTCGCGGCTGATTCGGTCAACGACTTCATGTCGCGGAACAACTACTGGCAGCATCCCAACGTGAACGCCAAGCCGTACTTTACTTTCCACAACCTGGCCGTGGTGAACTCAGACCTTTCGCGAGTCAATAACCCGATTACCGAAGTCGTCTCCAGCAGCGTGGCCGGCAAGCCGATGATCGTGCCCGAGTTCAATTTCCCCTGGCCCAATGAATACCGTGCCGAGGCATTACCGTTGATGGTCGCGTACGCCTGTCTCCAGGACTGGGACGGCCTGTTATTCTTCGCCTACGATCCGGAACAACAGTCCCTGTCCTGGTTCGGCAACCAGTCCGACCCGGTCCGCTGGGGCGAGTTTCCGGCCGCCGCCTTGATGTTCCACCGCCACGATGTGGCGTCTGCCCAGCACACGATTCAAATTGGCTATTCGCAAAGCGACGTTTTCACCGCCGGTCCGCGCCATAACGGCCGCGAAGTCTCGCCGTACCGCGACCTGGCCTACGTTTCCCAGATCCGCAATGCCTATTTCGGGGAAAGATACCAGGGCGGCGGCGAGATGATCCGTGGAGCCGGTTATGCGTCGCCACCCGATGCTGCTACCAGCCCGTCGAAACGGACCAGCGATACGGGCCAGTTGCGTCTCGACGCGCATGCCGGCCTGTTCACGATTGACACGCCACGAACCAAGTCCGCAGTGGGGTTTCTCGGCCGGGCTGGACGGATTGCGCTCGACGGATTCTCGATCCGCTGCGCAACACCTTTTGTCGCCGTCTTCGTGACCGCCTTGGACAGTGCCCCCATTGCCTCATCACGGCGGTTCTTGATCACCGCCGTGGCTCGGGCCGAGAATACGGGGCAAGCCTTTGCAAATAATAAGCGGACCGTGCCCGAACGTGGCCGGCTGCCAGTGTTGGTGGAACCTGTTCGGGCAGAATTATCGATTGTTGTGGCTGGTCCGGCGGAAGTGTATTCACTGGATGCTGCCGGCCACCATGGGCAGCGCAATCCTGTCGCTCAAGAAGGCCACACGCTGAAAGTGACGCTTGACGCGGTTCACAGCCCATGGTGTGAGGTGATCGTTGGCCGGTAAGGAGAGGTGCATAATGAAACCCCAAATGGGTCGCGGCATGCTTCGGGCAACGACTGCCGCTTCGGGCTGTCTTGTGAGGGGCCTTCGGTACGTGCTGGGCGGCAATATTGGTGCCCACCGCATAGGGGCACTTTCGGCCGGCATGCAATTCCTCTTGTTATTGGCGGCAATGACAGTTTGCTGCCCGCAGGCCGAGGCGGACATCCATGTGGCCGGGATTTTCGGCGACAACATGGTGCTTCAAAGGGAGATGGAACTTCCGGTGTGGGGCTGGGCACAAAGAGGCGAGAAAGTAACCGTCGAGTTGCTGGGCATGACCAGATCGACCACGGCCGATACCAATGGCAAATGGACCGCCAAAATCGGCCCCTTTCCGGCGGGCGGCCCGTGCGACATGAAGATTCATGGCAGCAACACCATCGTGATTCGGAACATCCTCGTCGGCGACGTGTGGCTGTGCAGCGGACAGTCGAACATGGAGTGGGGCGTGGAAAAGGTGGCGGGTGCCGCGACGGAGATTCCGGCCGCCGACCGGCCGTTGCTCCGTTTAACTACGCTCGGCGGCACCGCACTGACACCCCAGGATCGGCTGTCGGCCCGGTGGATCACCTGCAGCCTCCAAACCGTCGGATCGTTTTCGGCGGTCGGCTACTATTTCGGCCGCGAGCTGCACGAACATCTCAAGGTGCCTCTCGGACTGATCGCAAACGCGATTGGTGCCAGCCCCATCCGGGCTTGGATCAGTCCTGATGTGCAGTATTCGGAGCCGGTATTCAAGGAGACCCTGAAAGATTATAAGACGTATGCCCAGCGGAAGAAGGCGTACGCGGAGAAGCGGGCGGCCTACGAGACGGCCCTGAAGAGGTCGAAGGCCGAGGGGACCGCCGCGCCCCCTTTCCCGGGCTTTTTCGAGGCGATGGGCGATGCTCCGGGCGTAGTGTACAACGCGAGAGTCCATCCGCTGGCCCCCTTCGCCATCCGAGGCGTGATCTGGTATCAGGGTGAGAACGAAGCCATCTTCCACCATGCGGGGACGTACAAGGATTTCTTCCCGCTGCTGATCCAGGACTGGCGCCGATTGTGGGGCCAGGGCGATTTCCCGTTCCTGTTCGTGCAACTTGCGCCAATCGGCGGCCATTCGAAGCGACCAATCGCGAGCCCGTGGGCCGAGGTGCGCGACGGGCAACGGCGAACGCTGAGCCTCCCGAACACGGCCATGGTGGTGACCACCGATATCTGCGAGTCAGCGCTGCACCCGCTGAAGAAAACGGACATTGGAAAGCGGCTGGCATTGGCCGCGCGGGCCGTCGCTTACGGGGAACAGGTGCCGTATTCGGGACCGTTCTTCCAGAAGGTCGAGTTCCGCGATGGCAAGGGAACCGTGTGGTTCACGCATGCAGACGGTGGCCTGACAGTAAGTGGAAGTCGACTTAAAGGGTTTGCCATCGCCGGCCCGGACCGAAAGTTCTTCTGGGCCGATGCGGAAATCCACGGGGATGCCGTATCGGTGTCCAGTGGCAAGGTGCCTGATCCACAGGCGATCCGTTACGCTTGGGAGGACAATCCAGATGGCAACCTGTTCAACAAAGATGGATTTCCCACGTCTTGCTTTCGTACCGATGACTGGTGATATCGGAAAAAAAGACGCATCCATGTGAACCCGCGGTTATATCTATTGCGGGGTGGTGAGCGTCCGCTGAACGGGGCGATGGTCCGGCTACTCCATGTACGACCAATTCCATAATTCCATAGCTGTGTGTGTTCACTCCGCTAGTCCGACATAGCCACGGCCGGTAGGGAATCATCAAGCAATGAAAGCACGAGAAATCGTCGTGTCGCTGTTGTCGCTGATGGGCTGGCTCACACCATGGCTGACGACGTGCGCCTCGGATGCGCCCGACGCAGGCCCGCCGCTCATCCGACCTTAGAGCCTGGACGATCTTGACGCCGGTTCGCCCGGTCGTTGGAATGGATGAAGCATAACGTGGGCCCTGGCCGACGAGTTCAAGGCCGTGCCCCTTTCGCCCGCCCCGAATTCCCGCCCATAGAAGAAGGTTCCCATGAAAGGCCCCCCTGAGTTCCACATCGTCTGGACATCCCACGTTGTGATCCTCGCCGCGACGAGTTGATTGGTGCCTCAGCCCGCGTTGGCCACGAACCGCGACGTGCTCGTCGATGTGATCCGGTGGGATGCGTGGTATGGGAAGCTGCCCGAGACTGCCCGGCCGCCTGCATCCGTTTCTTTTCCCGGATTCGACGGCGTCCGTAACCGGCTGGTGAGCCAAAACCCCGGCCGGGAGACGCGGCTGTCGTTGGCGGCAGAGCCGTGGCGTAACCGCTGGCCGTTCTTTACCTCATTCAACGCAGACGGGACCGTGGATTCGTTCAATGAGAGCCGGCCGGAAATCATCCAACGGGAGATCGACGACGCCTTATACGGAGAACTTGACTACTGGGCCTTCACTGTCCTACGCCACCGATTTGTTACAACGCCAATGGGGGGATTGGTTTGCCTTTTGTCCGCGGTAGTCGGTTGCAATCACGGCTTGATCACGCTAACGGGAGATTATCCTAGAAGGGAGCCTGTAATTCCAACCCTGCCTTCCCGAGAGATCCCATGCCTAAGCCCAGCCGAAATGATCCCGTTGGGCCGCCCGTCGCTTCCGGATCGAGCGGGTACATCACGGGCACTTCTCCCACATCACTCTTGAGCGTAGGCCGCCTCGGCCACGGTGCTGTCGGCCATACCGCTCTTATAGGCGATGGCCTTCACGGTCATGCCCGGCCGGACGCTGATCACGCCGCAATAAACGTAACCGCGGGTCCGCGTAGGAACGGTGCCGTCGAGCGTGTAGCGGAACCAGGCCCCCGGTGTCGAGCTGCTGAGCGTTACCGGCGTCACGGCCTTGATCTTTGCGGGCGCGGGAGAAAACTGCGGCGGGTCGGCCGGCGTGGTCCCTTCTTCATACAGGCCGCAGTCCGGATAGTCCTTCACCACGTCCCAGGCGAGGCATTGCAGGGCCGCCGCCTGCTGGGGTTTCAGCTCCGAGTCGCAGGGCAGCATCTTGCCCGCGGGCGACTTGCCGTAGAAGGCGGCATACCACGTTAAATTGACGAGGTAGCAGCCGATCGGGTCCTGATGAAAATTGTCTTGGAACATGATGAAGGGGAACTGGGCCGAAGAAATGCCGGGGATCTTCCCGTGGTCGATCCAGTTCTTCAGCCAGCCGGTCGCGATCGCCGAGGGCAAAATCCGCGGCTTTTTCTCGCCGGTATACGTGGCGAGGACCTTCGTTTTCAAGTCTTCCACAAAGAGTAGCCG